>ENA-ORBV01002328-ORBV01002328.1-microbial-mat-metagenome-genome-assembly--contig:-NODE-2328-length-40251-cov-10.981082_pt1 | contig 40251 bp, 36 predicted proteins | sample MGYA00237777_ERZ505514 | MGnify/ENA primary metagenome ERZ505514 (study PRJEB26160, sample SAMN06269048) | microbial mat metagenome | isolation source: Oligotrophic lake microbial mat | place... | reverse complement strand
GTTAAACATTTGCTCTGGTGGCATGAATCCCATTGTGCCTTTGACTACGCTGCTAGCGGCGATGTTTCCGCCTCCTAAGCGTGCAAAACCAAAGTCTACTAAGTAAACAGTTAAGTCTTCGTCTATTAATAAGTTCTCTGGTTTGATGTCGCGGTGGATGACGGGCGGTGTTTGGGATTGCAGGTAAGCTAGAATTTCTAAAGTGGCGATCGCAATTTGTTTAATATCTGGCGGCGAGAAAGTCCGGGCGATCGCACATTCGGCATTTTTGTATTCCTGCACCATGCAAAATCCGCTATCAGTCCCGAAAGCATCAAGATAGCGGGGAATTCCAGGGTGTGCGAGCTTTTGCAGAACTTTGATTTCTTGTTCGTAAGCATCGTATTCTGTCCAGCTAGCACCTAATTGGGCGAATTGAAATTGCTTGATGACAACGGGCTTTTGTGTGTTAATTTTTGTAGCGAGATAGGTGACGCGCCCGCCCAGACTGTTGTATCCGAGTTCGCGGGTTACTTGATAGCCGTGGGTGGAAAAGTCGGGAAAAGTGTTCATAAGGTTTGATCGTTCGGACTTCAGTCCTTCAGCCATTATTTAAGAAGGACTAAAGTCCTTACTACGAACGGCGTTTATTTATGTGGGTAGATATTAAAAATCGCTCTTACCAACATAACTTTTTTGGAAAAAGGCGGCAAGTGTGGTAGGATTTGATTTCGCGATCGGTTCTAGCGGGGAGCAGCCGCCAGAGGAAACGGGGAAAGTTCGGTGCAAGTCCGGCGCTGTCCCGCAACTGTAATGAAATCCTTGTGGTTTCTCAAGTCAGAATGCCCGCCGATATCTAACTCACTTTTAAACGCATCTACGAGGTATGGATGATGAATGGAACTAACACGGCTGTACGCACAAAACACTGTCTTTTGGTTTGCACTGCTTGCGCTAGTGTTTGGAAAGATGGCAAGCGCGAAGGTAAAAGTGGCGGCCAACAATTCATGGAAGATTTATCGAAACTCGCTAAAGATTGGGAGTTTTCCGATAAGTTTGATATTCGGGAGGTTGAGTGCATGAGTGCTTGTAGTCACTCTTGTGCGGTGTCTTTTGCTGCTGTTGGAAAGTACACTTATCTGTTTGGTGATTTGCCTGCAAATGAACCGGAAAGCATCGAGGCTGTACTGGAATGCGCGGGTCAATACTATGTTAAACCTGACGGTTTGTTGCCTTGGTCTGAGCGTCCTCAAGCTCTGAAGAAAGGCGTTTTGGCGAAGATTCCGCCGCTGGGGAATTAGAGATAAGATGAGGCGATAAATTTTCGCTTTTACTCAAAGTCTAGATCCCCCTAAATCCCCCTTAAGAAGGGGGACTTTGAGTATTTCGAGTTTCTTCCTGTTTAAAACAGACTTTGAACCCTCTTGTCCCCCCCTTCTTAAGGGGGGTTAGGGGGGATCTGGACCATAATTCTCAACCTGACAATAATTTAATGCACAAGATTCCTGTTACAGTTATCACTGGTTTTCTCGGTAGCGGCAAAACTACCTTAATTCGCCATTTGTTGCAAAACAATCAAGGCCGCCGCATTGCTGTTCTGGTTAATGAATTTGGCGAAATAGGAATTGACGGAGAGTTGCTGCGCGATTGCCAAGTTTGCGATGAAGAAGAAAGTGTCAGCAGCAATATTGTTGAATTAACAAATGGTTGTCTTTGCTGCACTGTTCAAGAGGAATTCTTGCCGACTATGCAGGAATTGTTGAAGCGCAAAGACCAAATTGATTGTATCTTAATTGAAACTTCTGGTTTGGCACTTCCTAAGCCTTTGATTCAAGCTTTTCGCTGGCCGGAAATTCGCACGGGCGCTACTGTAGATGGTGTGGTTGCTGTTGTTGATTGCGAAGCTATTGCTAGCGGTAATTTTGTCGGTGATATTGATGCTTTGATGGCGCAGCGGCAGGCTGATTCTAGTTTGGATCACGAAACTCCGATCGAGGAATTGTTTGAAGATCAATTGGCCTGTGCTGATATGGTACTGTTGACGAAGGTCGATCGCGTAAATGAAGAAACTCAACAGAAAGTTCAAACCTGGTTGCAGCAAGAATTGCGTCCGAGTGTGAAAATTGTTCCCTGCAAAGGTGGCGAAATTAACCCGGATGTGCTATTGGGATTTAATGCTGCGGTTGAGGATGATTTGGAGTCTCGCCCAAGTCACCACGACACTGAGGAGGAACATGAGCATGATGATGATATTAACTCGACTTTCTTTATTGCCGATCGCGCCTTTGAACCAGAAGCTTTAGTGAAAAAACTGCAATCGCTGATGCAGCAAGAGGAAATCTATCGGATTAAGGGATTTGTGGCGGTTCCTAACAAGCCGATGCGGATGGTGTTGCAAGGTGTTGGCGATCGGATAGAATATTTTTACGATCGCCCTTGGCAACCTTCGGAACTCCGTCAAACCAAGCTGGTGCTGATCGGAAGAGAACTTGACTCTGCTAAAATACAGTCATTCTTGTAGTTGAATGCGGGCGATCGCTTTTTGTCATCAAGGGCGATCGTTCTGCAATCATTCTGCACTCGATACTGTTTCTAACCTCAAAATGCCGATCGGTTTATTAACAACTAACTGCATCCTGTCTAACCATTGCGAACCGATTAAAATCTCCGGGAGATCCTCTCCAACATGGACGGGAATAACAAATTCTTGACCGTCAATAATTACTCGACCTTCATAGAGGTCAAATAAAACATCTCCCCGCGCTGTCTGCATCTCGATTTCTCGGACAATTAAAGACCAATCTAAACCATCTAAGTCTTGAGAATTAATCGCTATAAAACCTGTGGTAAAACCTGTATCTAGTAGCACTTCAACAGGAAAGCGCTCGCCATTAGATGCAATCAATTCAATCTCAAAAAACAACTCTCCGTTTTCCCCAAACCAACCTGATATCATATACTGCCACAGGTTCCTTTTTCATTGAGGCGAAACATTGTTAACATCACATTTTTATCGCCATAGTATTCTTTGATTTTTTGTGCAATGCCTAACAGTTTGGGGTCTACCAAATACTCTTCACTGTCCGGCTCGATCGCAATAAACCAATTGTAATAGTCCCCGATCAGTTCCGGGCGAATTCGCTCAAATATTGCTCGACCGCGTAAACGGAGTTTAGTTTTTTCTGCTTTGTGTCTTGCTAATTCTTCTGGTGGTATAGTCCGTTCAGGAGAGATTCTAGCCCGCAGCGCTTTTCGCTTGGGTGATAGCTGAGTCATGGTGTTTTTTAGATTAAATGTATAGATTGATTTATGATAGCCCACAAGTATTATTTTGTCTATTTTTGCTAAAACCCGCCCTTAAAGTCTTCAGCGAACAATTTATTAACATTTTTTAATATTGTTGCTGCTAGTAGCAAGTATGGTGTAAGATAGCGATAATGGTTATCATTGTACAATAATCGAGGTCAAGTATGGTTAGTGCTGGGGCGATCGAATCAGTTCCTGTTACCGTTCTCACGGGCTATCTGGGTGCAGGCAAAACTACGCTACTCAACCACATCTTAACACAGGAACACGGCAAAAAAGTTGCAGTGATCGTCAACGAATTCGGCGAAGTAGGCATCGACAACCAACTCATCATTGATGCCGACGAAGAAATTTTCGAGATGAACAACGGCTGCATTTGCTGTACAGTCCGAGGCGACTTAATTCGGATTATCAACAACTTAATGAAGCGGCGCGACAAATTCGACCACATAGTCATCGAAACTACAGGTTTAGCCGACCCCGCACCCGTAATTCAAACATTCTTTGTAGACGAAGATATGCGGGACAAATTGCTGCTGGATGCAGTTGTCACCGTAGTTGATGCCAAGCACATCTCCCAACACTGGGATGCAGAGGAAGTTCAAGAACAAATTGCCTTCGCCGATGTAGTTTTGCTCAACAAAACTGATTTAGTCACGCCCGAAGAACTGGCAGAATTAGAAAAGCGAATTCGCGCCATGAATGCAATGGCAAAAATTCACCGCACTCAGAACGCTGAATTAGCAATGGATGCTTTGTTAGGCGTTAAAGCATTTGATTTGAACCGAGCCTTAGAAATCGAACCAGATTTTTTGGGCGAACATGAACACGAACATGACGCAACTGTCACCTCAGTGGCAATAGTAGAATCTGGTGTTGTTGACGGCAACAAATTTAGCGATTGGATTGGCGAATTGTTGCGAACTCAAGGCACAGATATCTTTCGGACAAAAGGCATTTTGAATATGGCCGGAGAAGACAAGCGATTTGTTTTCCAAGGAGTGCATATGCTGTTCGACGGACGGCCGGATAGAGCTTGGAAAGCTACCGAAACTCCGAAAAATGAACTCGTATTCATCGGCCGCAATTTAAACGAAAATCAATTGAAAGAGGGTTTCCGTCGGTGTCTAGTTTAAAAGGAACGGGCAAAAATAAGAGCGGCAGCAGCGAACTAACCCTGCAATTTCACGCGAAAGAAATGTTGTCTGACTACGTAACTGCTGTTATTTGGTCGCCGGATGGCAAAACTTTAGCGGTTAGTTCAGCCGCTGGAGAAGTGATGCTGGCGACAGTAGGGGCAATTAATAAATTGTCTTTGCAACCGCTGCAAAGTGCCACGGGTAAATCGGCAGATTGTTTATCTTTTTCTGCCGATAGTCAATTCTTAGCTGCGGGCGGACAAGACGGACAGGTGCAAATTTGGCGGGTTGATTCTGGGGAGTTAATCGCTAATTTGGATAACCAGCGCGTCTGGGTTGACAAATTAGCTTGGAGTCCCCACTGCAATCAGTTAGCTTTCAGCATGGGCCGCTGCGTTCAAGTCTGGAATGCTGATGATCATGTTGTGGAAGTAACGCTAAATTTCGACTCATCTTCGGTGCTAGGTTTAGCATGGCATCCGATTGTTCAATATCTGGCAGTTAGCGGCTATCAAGGTGTTAAAGTTTGGAGTGGCGAAGATTGGGACGAAGACCCGGAAATGTTATCAGTACCGTCCGCAACAGGTGCAATTGCTTGGTCGCCGTCAGGGCAATATTTAGCTTGCGGCAATATGGATAATACTCTAATTGTTAGTGAATGGGGCAATTTGGAACCGTGGGTAATGCAGGGTTTTCCGGGGAAGGTTCGGGAGTTGGCTTGGTCGAATCAAATTAATTCTTTGGGTGCACCTTTGTTGGCTGCTTCGAGTTCTCAAGGTGTTTCTGTTTGGGCAAGAGATGCTGATGAAAGTGTCGGTTGGGAAGGTTGGGCTTTAGAAGTGCATGAAAATGTGGTAAGTGCGATCGCCTTTCAACCTAACACATTTTTATTAGCTTCCGCCGCTGCTGACGGTCAAGTTTGTTTGTGGTACGAAGCAGCACAATTGCTGCAAATTCTAGAAGGTGCAGAGGGCGGTTTTTCCTGTCTCGCATGGCATCCCGATGGTCAATTTCTCGCGGCTGGTGGTTGTGGTGGTGAATTGCTGGTTTGGTCAAAGTCTATGCGCGGCAAAGGCTTCGGGCGGCGCTAAGTTGGTAGTAGGCCGATCGCACCAGTGTTGCAAAAACATCAACAATTGAAAACTTGCACTTTACAGAAGGCTAGATTACTATAACATTTTAGTGGCTGCACTATCCTTAAGGGCGATCGACAATTATGACCGAACAACAATTTCTCGAACAACTCAACAGCATTCTCGACCAAAACCACCTGCTGAAACACCCGTTCTACCAAATGTGGAACGAAGGCAAACTCGACCTCGCAATGCTGCAAGAGTATGCACAAGAATACTACCTGCAAGTTCACAACTTCCCCACCTACGTCAGCGCTACCCACGCCGCCTGCGACGACATCAAAATTCGTCAAATGCTCCTCGAAAACCTGATAGAAGAAGAGCGAGGCGCTGCAAATCACCCCGAACTGTGGCTGCGCTTTGCCGAAGGTTTGGGTTTAGACAGAAATGCTGTTCTTTCACACGAACATTTAGAAAAAACTACCGAATCCGTCCGCATTCTCAAAGACTTAGCGCGCAGCGAATCTCCCGCCAAAGGTTTAGCCGCCCTTTACGCTTACGAAGCACAAATCCCCGAAGTTTCTACAACCAAAATTGCTGGTTTGAAGGAATTTTACGGCATCGATTCCGAATCTGCTTTGTCTTTCTTTAAAGTCCACGAAAAAGCCGACGAGTTCCACTCGGAAGCCACCCGCGAAGCGCTGTTACAGCTTTGTGAGACTGAAGAAGCACAGCAAGAAGCGCTGTTAGCTGCCCAAAAAGCAACTTCTGCTCTTAATTTACTGCTTGATGGCGTTTATGAAACCTTTTGTCAAGCTAAGTAAGCTTCAGTTGACAGTTGACAGTTGACAGTTGACAGTTGACAGTTGACAGTTGACAGCTTCTTTCTGGTAAAAAACGCATATTTGCAGGGCGGGTTTAGCCAAGGATTTTGACACTCGCCAACAATCTCAGAACAAAACCCGCCCTCCCTCACCAACAGTCTCGGTACTCATTCTCCTTTCTTTCTAGTCAAAATTCCTTGACTGGGACTGAACAGCAAAGCCATTAAAAATAATCCAAAAACAACTAATACAATTGCCGCACCAGATGGCATATTAAAATAATAGCTGAGATACATCCCAGTTACACTAGCTATTATTCCAATTATAGCACCAAATCCCATCATTAAATGTAACTCTTTTACCAACAAATACGCCGTAATTCCAGGCCCGATTAACAGCGAAATTACTAACAGCGCCCCCACAGTTTGCAAACTCGCCACAATCGTTAGTGTAATCGCCGAAATCATCCCCAAATAAATCAAGTTTACAGGTAAACCGGATGCTTGCGCTCCCAGCGGGTCGAACGTATAGAATAGCAGTTCTTTGTAAAAGATTTTAACCGCGACCAAAATTATCACAGTTATAACGAAAGTCTGCTGCACGTCAGCGGGTGCAACTGACAATATATTCCCGAACAGAAACCCGTCTAAGTCTAGTTTTGTTGTCCGCAAAAGGCTAATTAATGTGACGCTAATTGCTAAGAATGTAGACAAAATTAATGCCATGACTGCATCAATTTTTATCCGCGATTGCGATTGAATCCATGCCATAATTACGGCGCTGATGATTCCTGAGATAAATGCGCCGATGGAAATATTGAAACCTAAAGAAAATGCAACGGGCAATCCTGCTAATACTGAATGGGCAATCATGTCTACCATCATTCCCATTTGTTGTACAATTAAATAGGAGCCGACTACGGCGCAGACAATTCCTAGCAAAATGCCGACGGCGATCGCATTTCGCATGAACTCAAATTTTAGGGGCTCAATTAGTATGTTTAACATTTAATTTCCTCGATAATAGTTACAAACTCCGTTGATAAAGGTCGGCGGTTGAAACCGCCCCTACACAAACGAAGTCCGCCTTCGCGGACTGAAGAATACAAGCTAATTTTAACCGCGCTGTCTTCAACCCGCGGAGGCGGGTTTTGTTTGTATAGACGCGGTTTTAACCGCCAGTCTTCTCACGCAGAAACTAAGCTTAAATCGTATCCATAGGCTTTTTGAATATTGGCAGCGGTGAGGACTTCCCGGCAAGAACCAGCCGCAATTAACTGCTTATTTAGTAACAATAAATTATCGTATTTTTTTAAGGTTTCGCCTAAATCGTGGCTGATTACTAGCAAGGTTTTATTTTCGGCTTTTAGTTCGGCAAAAATATCGAATATAATCTCTTCTGTTGCTTTATCAATAGCGTTAAAAGGCTCATCGAAGAAGAATAAATCGGCTTGTTGGGCGATCGACCTTGCCAAAAATATCCGCTGCTGCTGTCCGCCAGACAGTTCGCCAATTTGCCGATCGCGCAAATCCCACATTCCTACCCGCAATAAAGCAGCTTTGACCAATTCTTGCGACTGCTTCGAGGGCGATCGCAACCAACCAGTCTGGACAGTTCGCGCCATCATTACCGCATTCCACACCGTAATCGGATAATCCCAGTCAATTTGCGATCGCTGCGGCACATAGGCCACCCGCGACAACTGTTCCTTCAACAACCGCCCCTGATATTTTACCAAACCCCGACACGCCGGAATCAATCCCAGCATCGCTTTCACCATCGTGCTTTTCCCCGCGCCGTTGGGGCCGAACACCCCCGTTAACTGTCCGGGATCTAACTGGAAACTCACGTTGTTGAGGGCCGAAATTCCTCGATAATTCACAGCCAAGTCTTGCACTTCTAACATAATTCCCGATTTTGAGAACGATTCTTGTTCGTAGCTACTACAATAGGATAACTCTAAAAGCAATAACGATTATCGTTCCAAAGGTGAAAATGTTAAAGAACTTGTCTGGAAAAACTGGCAGATTTTGCAGTACGGCTGTTTTGGCGATCGGTTTCGGACTGGTTGGGTGCACTTCCACCCCCAAAGCCAGCAATTCCACGCCAGAGAGTCCCAGCGCCACTCAAACTCAAGCCAGTCCCGCCGCCAACTTGCCGAAAGTCGTCGCCACCACTGGTGTGATCTGCGATATTACTAAGGAAATTGCCCAAAGCTCGATCGACACCACCTGTCTAATCAAGCCCGGAGAAGACCCCCACGCCTATCAGACCAAGCCGGAAGACAGTAAAGCGATTGAAACAGCAAATTTGATTTTATACGCCGGTTACGACCACGAACCCAGCATCATTAAATTAATTAAATCCAGCAGTAATTCCGCACCCAAAATCGCCGTACACGAACTCGCCGTTCCCAAACCTCTAATGGGCGAACACGAACACGGCGAAGAGAAAGCGGAAGACAAACCCCATGCAGCAGGCGAAAAAGTTCCTGATCCTCACGTTTGGCACAACGCTCAAAATGGTGTAAGGATGGTAGAAACAATTCGCGATGAATTGATCAAAGTTGCTCCTGCAAATACTCAACTCTATACCACAAATGCCACGAAATTAACCAATGATTTAGCAAAAATAGATACTTGGATTAAAGCACAAATAGCGACAATTCCTGCGGACAAACGCAAATTAGTCACAACTCACGATGCTTTGAGTTATTATGCCGATGCTTACGGTTTGGAAGTTGCTGGAGCTTTGCAGGGAGTGACAACAGAGGAACAGCCCACAGCCGCCAGAATAGCAGAATTATCATCACAAATTAAGACGGCAGGAGTGCCGATAATTTTTGCCGAAACCACAACTAATCCGAAGTTGATGGAGACTGTGGCGAGGGAGGCAAATGTCAAAATTTCGGACAAAGAACTTTATAGCGACGAGTTGGGCGGCCCAGGTACGGGCGCTGATACCTATGAAGGAATGTTGAAAACTAATACTTGCGTAATTACTTCCGGCCTCGGCGGCAATTGTACTCCGTTTGCAGGAGAAACTGCACCAAATCCCAAACCATAGAAAAAGCCGGCGGTTGAAACCGCGGCTAGACAAACAAAAACCGCCTCCGCGGTTTGAAGACAGGGCGGTTAAAATTATATTATTTTCTTCAGTCCGCGGAGGCGGACTTCGTTTTTATAGGCGCGGTTTCAACCGCCGTCTGCATCTACGTTTGGCTGCGATGACTTTAAGGTGAATTTTGCTCCTCGGTACTGGGGGGTGTTTGCCCAATTCCCAATTGCTTCTTAGAGGTTTTTAAGTCTTTCCAAAGCATCTTAATATCTTTATAGGCTTTCTCAGCGCTAATTTTCCCCCCTGTTTCCAGCGAGCAAATATAAGTTATTTTTTGAGCAAACTCCTGCAAGTTGGCATTAAACGCCAAGTTTTCTGGCGTGAAATCACCGTAGTAGCGATTGCGAGGATGTAAAAAATCTTCCCGCTCTTTCATAGGCCCCTCCTAATTAAACTTTTGGTATTCAACTTTTGGTTCGGTCTCTGCTGTAAATAGCACTATTTGTACTCAGTATCGCGGCGCTAACTTGCTTCTATTGTATTGCGTAAGTAGCAGTTGTGCTTTTTCGCTCTGTATTTAGTCTATTAATGCAGTCTTAACCTTAAGTTAGCTTTATTTTAACTTTTCTTTAACCTAAAAGCAAAGAAATTGGGAAATGCGCTGTTCGCATCTCCCTTTAGATAGATTTTAAAGTGGTTGATTAACCTTTTCTGAAGCCGAATATTTATTTGTGGCACTCGCAGCCGGCGTGGCCGCAGCCTTGGCCGTTGGGGTGGCCCTCAGCACAAGCACTGGAACAGTATGTTTTGCCGTCTTTTTCAATGGCTGCACTGACGTTGACAACGCACGAGCATGAAGGACAGGCACATTTGGTTTGGGTGGCGGTAGTCATACTTTAGATTCTCCTGGTGGGGTTGTTTGTCTCTACTAATATCTGAACACATATTCAGATGTATGTCAAGGGAATGTAAAAATTTTGTTACAAAAGGTGAGTCGATCGCGCTAAGATGAAAATGAGAATTAAACCCAGCCTGGAAAAGATGTCACCGAAGTCTGCTGTTAACGGAGCGATCAGTCAGCCTCACCAAGAGAACGATACACCAACGTGCGATCGCCCGCACCTAGTTGACATTTCGCGGGCCGGGGACATCCAAACACAGGTGCTCAACACGGCAAAAGCTCAGCGAATGGCAGAGTTTTTCAGTCTTTTGGGAGATGCGAACCGGCTGCGGCTGGTGTCTGTGTTGGCAAAACAAGAATTGTGCGTGTGCGATTTGGCGGCGACTTTGGGAATGAGTGAATCGGCAGTATCGCACCAGTTGCGGGCGATGCGGGCGATGCGGTTGGTAAGTTACCGCAAGGTTGGCAGACAGGTTTTTTATAGTTTACTCGATCGCCACGTTTTGGAACTTTACCAAGCAGTCGCCGAACACTTAGACGAAGCCTAATATTATTCTCCTTGGATGGTGTGGCCCGTAGCTACAACAGCTTGTTTAATTGACTCATCAGAAGCTTTGGCTTCCACAGTAACAGTCTTAGCCGTTATATCCACGTTGACAGAAGCATCGGATTCAACAGTTTGGATGGCTTTGGTAATTGTATCACCGCAGCCAGAACAGACGATCGACGGAACTTTAAGTACCAGTGCCATAATAAAAGCCAAATATTGTAGATCACAGTATTGATTGTCCTTTTATTTTAATCTAATTTCGCTTTCCAAGCAAAAGTGCGCCAGAATAAATTCTGACGCTACAACAAGTAACTCTTCCGGCGCAGACTAATGATTAATGACTGATGACTAATGACTGATGACTAATGACTTAGTATCTGGTATGCACCGCCCAACGGCGGCGGCTACAGCCCGTAAACTCGCAACTAAATCAATCATATCTGGCAAAGAAAGAGCTTGCCGCGCGTCAGAAACCGATTTTTCGGGTTGCGGGTGACACTCAATAATTAATCCGTCTGCACCGCAAGCAACCGCTGCTTTGGCTAGTGGCGCGACTAATTCTCGCTTGCCGACGGCGTGAGAAGGGTCTACAATTACTGGCAAATGAGTTAACTGTTTCAGCGCTACGACTGCACCTAAATCTAATACATTCCGGGTGTAATTGTCGAAGCTGCGGATGCCTCTTTCGCAGAGAACTACATCGGGATTTCCGTGGCTGAGAATGTATTCGGCGGCCATCACAAATTCTTCGATTGTGGCTGATAAGCCGCGTTTTAGTAGGACTGGTTTTCCGGCTTGACCGATCGCCTTTAGTAACTCGAAGTTTTGCATATTGCGACTGCCTACTTGCAGCATATCAGCATAGGTGACAACTGGCTCGATTTGGGCGATCGACATTACCTCTGTCACCACGGGTAAACTGTAACGGCGACTGACATCGGCTAAAATTTCTAGTCCCTCAATTCCCATGCCTTGGAAAGCATAGGGAGAAGTGCGAGGTTTGTATACTCCGCCTCGCAAAGCTTGCACCGATGCTGCTGAGAGTTGGCGGGCGACTGTTTCCATTTGTGCGGAACTTTCGACGGTACAGGGGCCGCCGATGATTAATAATTCTTCGCCGCCGACTGAGACTGTTTCTGAGAGTTTGACTATTGTTTGGTGTTCGGGATGAGATTTGGTTACGAGTTTGGCTTCTAACATGAGGGTATTTTCCTGGAAATTTAAGTGGGTGGTTGACAACAAAAAACCCGGAACTTTTAAGGAGTTCCGGGTTGGTGCGAAAAGACAGCGCGACAATTTACCCAGAACTCCTGTGGGGCCAAAAATAAAAGCCGTAATACCAGTTACCAGAAATTTGGGTCTAAAGCCCCGTCCTTCTAGGACGGCTTTATATTTGCTTGGTTTATGTATTATCTCGTTGAGATTGTATTCTCAAATCTTCCGGCATTCTACTAAAAGTAGAGTAGAATAATAGTATACCACAGGTAGAATAACCGCCGATACACATAAGACACCAAGCTTAAACGACAGGTCGGAAAACAATAATGGTAAGTGGGTGGCGAAAACCATAAAAACAGCCAGGCTATCTAACAGAAGCCAAAACCAGAAAAGTAAACCTTTAAAAGTTTAATTGTACCGTAGGGCATACGGAAACAAGAGAATTAATTCTCAAAAGCTTGGGGAGATAACACCCTCTGGGGCTAACTAAATTAGGCTTGATATTTGGTTCAATAGAACGGATATTCAGTTTAAATATTGCCGCAAGGATAGGTAGTTTTAAGGTATGTCGATGAACCAAGAATCCTCGCGCCTTCAGGCCGGGGAGTGTCAATGAATAATGTCATTGCTGTTTTCGCTTGTGCTCGATTGGTTTTTGGGAAAAGAACTATAAAAAACAAAACCGCAGGTGTTAATCTGCGGTTCGCCCGGATGTTCACAGTGAATTGTAAATTCACTCGGGGCGAACTCTCCAGTACCAAAAATAAAAATTGCTGCTTGCTGTGAACATAGGTGAAGTGCTGCGATTTGAGGGTTAAATGCAATACTATTTGCTAAGCTAGCATAGGAAGACTGGGATGTCAAGTTATTTTTTGCAAAATGTAGGGATACGGCATTCCCCAAGGCGTGTCAACTTAACGTTAAACCCGCAGTCCGCGAGTCCGCCAGGGAATGAATTCCCTGTCTAATAGCGAAAGTCCTCTGAAGAGGACTCAGAAGAAGATTTTTAAACTCATTAGTCCTCTTGAGAGGACTTTAGCTTTGAGGCAGGGGTTTCAACCCCTGCCGGACTATGGGTTTTACCTTAAGTTGAAACCAATGGGCCTTGCGGTTTCCCTACTATGATGTTAATCCCAGCCGAAATCTCGATCGCACAATTCGGCTAGTCTTTGGTTGTGCGATCGAAAATATGCTTTCAATTGCTCGTATACTGTGTCGCTGATGGGCGGATATTCGCTGGAGTTGAGCTTTCCGTAGGTTTGTAGTTGGTGGGGCGGTAAGCCTAAAAATTCGAGGACGGTGTTGAGGATTTCCGCTGGGTTGCTATACAAGTCTTCGCTTTTGATGATTGAGATTTGTGATTTGGGAAAAAGTTTCATCCAGGCTGGGAGTTGATCTGCGTAAATGCCGCGGGCTAGATAGCTGTGGTGTTGGTGTTCGTAACTATAGTATTTGGGGTTGGCTAGGAGTTTTTCCATTTCGCCTTTGAGTCTTTCGGGCTCGGCGGCGATCGCGTCTTCTAATGAGAGAGTTTCGTATTTTATTCTGATATAATGATAGTAGTGGGATATGGCGCGATCGACTGGGTTTCTCAGCAGGGCGATGATTTTAACTTTGGGACATAAATCATAAATTCGCTGGGGAACGTGGGGGTGAAATATGTAGTAAGGGCTGGCTTCTCCAGTGATTTTTTTGGGGCCGTGTTTGGGCAGGGGAAATTGGGCATAGTACCAGTCTGGGCTTTTGTCGAAGTTTAAGTCAAAATAATGTACTTCTTTTTCGGTGGCATGGGCGATTTGGGGATGTTCGGTGAGATAGGCGTAAAGCGATGTTGTGCCGCCTTTTTGAGCGCCGATGATGATGAAGTCTGGGGGTTTGGGAGTTTGTTTCATGGGTTGTATGTTTTATATTTTGCAGTTGTACTGACAGTGCCCCGGAGGGTAAAACGAAAATTCGATCGCACTTTGGGGCATTACGGAAATTCGATCGCACTTGGACGCATTACGGCAATTCGATCGCCCAATTTAGATTTGATTGCACGGATACGCCTAACCATAATTCGATCGCCCACTCTACATTCTAGATTCCGGTGGTTGAAACCGAGCCTACACAAACAAAGCCGGTCTGGGCGGGCTGGGAAATACATCGGATAAGATCGCGATCACTGTTTTGGGGTGATCTAATTCACTCTCCATCTTGGTACTGACATTTCAATTTAACTAGATTAGAGTGGAGTTAGGTAACTCTCATGCTTGCGGGGCAAATCTTTCTCTGAAAAATATATTATCGGCGGTGGTTTTGGTTGCGGGTTTGTGGGTTTTATTTTTCAGCCAAAGTACAGATTTAAATTTGTGCAAGAGGCTGATATGTAAGTTGCAAAAAATGGGAACAATAAAGATGGGATTGTACTGTCAAGCAGTAACTACCTGCAATACCATCTCTGAAATTATTCAGGAAGGCGTCAATGTTTAAGAGCAAATTATCCAAAGTTATCGTATCCCTGCTGCGGCGGATTGCTGGTGTTACCAGATCCGGGGCTAAGCGGCTGATGAGAGCAATGCTGCAAGCGCTGATGGCTATGGGCCGCAGGGCGAGACTACCGATGGCGGGGTTTGTGCTGCCGACGGTGACGATGGTGTTGCTGGTAGTGATATTGTTGACTGTGGCGATTACGCTGCGATCGTTCGATCGGGCAAATACGGCTCGCAACGTGCGGGTGAACCAGCAGGTGCTGGCGGCTGCAACTCCCGCGCTCGATCGGGCGAAGGCGAAAATTCAGTATATGCTGCGGGAAGACCCGCAAAGGCCTACTGCGACTCCATCCGATAATGAAATGTACCGGATTATGTCGTCTGCTTCTGGTCAGGATCTTTATACATTCGGCGATGAAACGCGGCTCAGACTTAAGTATGACCTGGACGGAAATAACACAGTCGCTGCCATTGACCCTGCGAAGCTAGATGCCGAAAAAGACGAACAGATAAATACTGCTTGGAGATATCCCGTCGATACCAATAACGACGGCCAATATGACACTTTTACCCTCTACGGCATATTTTTCCGCAGCCCCCCACGCATTCCATCAGGTGCTAATGCAGGCGAGTTCACGAGGGCAAGAAAACCGCTGGAAGCAAGAACCCCACCGATGTCCCTTGGGGTACTGAAAAAAGGATGTGAGGCAGCAGCAGGTACTATCGCTAGCTTGGTTGGGGATTCCGGTTGGTATCGTATTAACGGCAGACTGTTAAAAAGTTTCTTTGTTTACACGGTTAATGTACCGATTACCGCCTCCGAAGCTAGCAGTTTGGGTAGTGATGATTATAAAGAATTCACAGGAAGTACCAGCATATCTGCTCTCGAATACCAGCAAGACCAAAGTCGCATTCCCCTCAGCAACAACGCGGTTGTGTACGAAGACGACTTAGAAATATCTCCTGGGCCTGCTGTAAATATCAACGGCCGAATGATTACCAATAGTAATCTTCTTGTGACGGGGCTAAACGCTGATGACAGTTTGAAATTGTATCAAGTTAGCAGCCAGAATTCGTGTTTTTACGAACAAGAAAATAGCAAAATAATTGTCGGTGGTAATGTAGTAAATGGCGGATCGGGTGATAATTTTCCTTCTAAGACAGTTCAAGTACACCTGTTTGAAAAGCCGAACCCAATAATAAATCAAAAAATTAGCACGGCATTCACCCCTAAACTAACTGGTCAATCTGTTCAACCATCAATTACAGCTTTAGACGTACTTTACAACAACGCTGCTTTTCAGGATCGCATCAGTTTGCTAGTGGGGTGGCAGTCGAGGACTAAAGCCTCTACTGATGACCCATTGTCAGTCCAGAAGAGACCGACCACTCAGAGCCGGGAGCAAGCACTAGAAAATTATTTTAAACTCACAACCCGAAAAGTTCCCTTTGCTGAAGTGGCATTTGGAGGAAACGGAATTACTGGCGTCGATCCGCTACCACCAGCACCGGCAGTACCAACCGGAAACTCGCCCATTCAGGGTAGCGGAGAGACTCTACGACCGATCGACGCGTGGAACCTTCCGCTTGATGCCAACACTAAAGTAAATCTCAATCTCAACCAGCTAGAAGCAACAAAGATCGATCCAAAAAACCCGATCGAAGAAGAAACATACCTCGGCGATCGCGTGGTTGCAGGCAACAGCTTGCCTAATAAGTGGTGGGACAGCACTAAAAGTGAATTAGTCAGCACAGAGCAACCAGTCGCTGGAAAGTGGAATACCGACGCCACAGACCCAACTCGCACGCGCACTTCGCAGATAACACAGCTCGCTGATGTGGGGGCAACAGACCGAGGCAACGGTTTAGGAGAAAAGACAGATGCAGACATAAGAGACGGTTTCTGGGAAGCATCAGCAGCCCAAATACCTAAAACAGCAGTTGATGGCATTGGGGGTTTGCGTGTCATCACCAGTGCTGGAGTTTACGATCGCAGAAATTCCTTCCTGCCGCCGCCTGTTTGGCTAGATGCTGCGGGTACTTCAAAATATGGACGAGCAACAATCAATGACTCCTTGGCGGCAGGAAATACTTACGACGACCCAGCAATTCCGGGTACACAGGAGTTCCCAGTTGTATGGCCCGATACGATGCCGATGTCGCCCCTAGGAAAGGGGTCTAAAGTCTATAACAATAATGCTGCTGCCGGCAGCCCTCGTGATTCAAATTGGATTGACTTTCCAGGGCCCACTGATGGATCGGGGCTGCCTACCGGAGTAGCCGCTAGTACAACATCCCCGGTTGTTGAGCTTGCCACTAAGAATCCTCAGTATGCCAAAGGTGATTTGCGGATGCGGGCATCAGCAGTTTATCACTATGCAGATCAAGGCTACAAGGCTGACGACATTGTTCCACCAGCTCAACCCCTCCCCGACCAAAAGCCGATCGCCTGCGTCAGCAGCTATTACGACCCCAGCAGCGCTTTGACAGCCCTCAATCTCGACGGGCTAACCAATGTCAGCGGACAGGGAGCACTGTCACCAGCCGTATTAGCAGGGCTACCGACACTTGGAGGAGCCCAGCCGAACTTCATCGGATCTAACAACGGCATCACCTACCCCGCTCCTACAGCCAGACCAACGGGTGCTTCCACTCCTGGGGCTAACGGCTTGTTGACGGGTGGCGATGCAGTTTTGGATAATCAAGCCAACTTAGTCTTCCCCGACGGTCGCTTTACCAACGGGCGTTTGAGATCGGCTCTCCAAGTGGCTGACACCCAGCGCACATTGGCACAAAAAGCTGCTATTGATTCAACGCTTTGTGCACTCGACATTCTAAAAGGCGCCACTTTTACCGCTCCCACCGGAAAGATTCCTCACGGGGCAATTCAAGAAGTCGCATTTTTGGATGCCAGAGAAATCAAGGCAGTTGATCGGGACGATCCGAATACCAATGTTAATGAAGCCTTTACGCTGAGCAGTCCTCTCGTACCAGGAGTAGGAAACATAAAACCAGCCAAATTAACAGGAGATTACAATCAGCCCATCGAAGAACGGCAACCGCTAGAAATTCGCGCCACTCAGATTGACTTAGATCAACTGCGGAAGAAGACGATCGCTCAAACAAATGCTACTGGGCCAAGCCCGGAGTATTTGCTGCCCAACAGCGGGATCATTTATGCAAGCCGAGATGACGCGCTGCCCGATCGCAGTAAGCGGACAGGCGACGAAAAGACCAGCAAAAGAGTCAGCCCCTCCGACTCTCTGCTCGATCCAACCCGCAAACCCAACGGCATTGTCCTAATCAACGGTAAGGAACTATTTCGCGGCACGAGTCCGGACGTGGGCAGTGTGACAGATGTGGTCAAGCAAAAAGGCTTGATTTTAGTTTCTAATTTGCCGGCTTATATCAAAGGAGAGTTTAATCTTCACACCGGGGGAACTACTGGGCAAGAGTTTGAGCAGCCGCTGACAGGTACCTGGACTACAGCTAATTTCTACCAAGATCGGATCAAGCTCAATGAGAGCTTTGCCTGTCGCAAAGGCGACCCCCGACTTACGGCTTGTGGGGGTGACAATTGGCGTCAGGCAACGGTACTAGCAGATGCTGTCAACCTGCTGTCAAAGAATTACCGTTTTGGCTTCCGCAACGAGGGTGACTTTGACCTCAGGAATAATGTCGGCGCTGCTGCTGTATTGCCTCGCAAACTGCAAGGATTTTTCAACAACAACTTTGTCACTAACGGGCTCACCAGCGGGGCATTCTCAACCACTGGCAGTCCTGTGGCGACTGGAGGGCTTAAAGACGCAAACTACAAAACTGTCGCCAGTAAGCTGGATAGTTCTTACTTCACTAACTTCGCCACCCCTGTCCAGCGGCGCGGGAAATTGCCACAGTATTTGATGGAAGTTTGTATGAAACTGCCTGTTTCTGAATGCAAACCTGAGGACTGGTATGTCAATCCGATAACTCTGAAGCGTGCAAATGATAGTCCTCTGTCCTCTACTGATTGGGTAGCCGGAGCTGGAACAACTGCTACTCCCCCAGCACCAGAGTTGCAACGTTTCCCCCGCCGCGTTGCTTTTAAAAGAAACTCTTCTTACGCTCTGACAAGCCCGTCTTCTCCAGTGCCTTTAGGAATTAATGGCACAGGTGTTGTAGACGGCCCGGGCGCTCTAACAGACAATTCTCTGTGGTTTGGCACGTTAGCTGGCACTTCCATGAGTTACGACGGGGCTGCTGGTGTCCCCTTTGCACTCAACACCAATGTCCATGACTGGAATAATCAACTGTTGCCGAATTCCACAGCAACTCCTACCATCCAGCCGCTGCTGATGCCAGTCTTGCAGCTCCAAACAGTGGAATTGGATAATGGAACTGGGACAACTCCACCGCAAGGCTATACCGTTACAAGAACGGGGTGGATAACGCGAGCCGTAGATACAAAATATAATTTAATCATCGGCTCCGGGGATATTCCTTCGCGAAAGCTCGACAGCAGTACCGGTGAATTTAACGGTGGCTTGCAAAACTTTCCCCGCTTCTTAGAGAGCTGGAATGACGGCACAAAAAACATTAAGGTGAATATTCAGGGTGCTTTCGTCCAACTAAACCGCAGTGCCTACAGCACCGGCCCCTATCAGCCGATTTTGCCAGCGAGCTCTCCGCCGAGGGCAGTTGCAGCAAGGACTCTAAAAAGTCTTTTCGCTCCCCCAACGACTGCTACAGTTGCTTACACACCTCCCGTAGCTGACATAGCCACAAGCTCCCCCGGATACAAAATTGAGGGCCTAGGTCTCATTCCCTTCTTCAGACCGCCAGATCGGGATTGGGGTTATGACGTGGGTATGCTATCTCAGCCACCTGACTTGTTTACCCAAAGGTTTACTACTCCTCCGAGAAAGACTGAGCCGGCCGAGTATTTCCGGGAAGTACCTCGCAATGACGAGTGGGTAACAACTTTGATGTGCGGAGTTACGGACAACACTGCCGCCACGCCGGCTACCCAAACCCTAACAACTGCCGATCGAGCTAAATGCCCAACTTAACCCTCTAACTTTCTGCCGCGCAATTACTGGAGTCCTATTTATGACTAAGCACAAACAACACCAAAATTTATCCCAGCCGCGAGATGGTGGCTACACGATTATCGAGTCATTGGTAGCGATGATTGTAGTTTCGGTGCTGATGATCGCGATCGCCCCCGTGATGGCTTTCTCAGTAGCGACTCGCGTACAAGCGCGGCGGACGGAACTGGCCACACAGGCGGCGAGAACTTACATCGATGCTCTCAGAACAGGGGCGATCGCGGGTCCAACACCAGGCCCGGTTGGTCAAGGATTCCCTATCCCAGTCATCAACCAAAATAATAATGTGGCAGATGCGACTGCTCCGACAAATTCCAGCAATTTATATCCCCTTGACATGGATGGGGGAGGTTTTAGCGCTACCAGCAGCACAGACTTTTACGTTCAAGGTGCTTGGCGAAATCCATCAAATCCCCCCGATCCCACAAAAACTGGCTACGAGTTAATGGTACGAGTTTACAGGGCCGATTCCTTTGCCTCTGGCGTGACTTTAAAGCAGAACCCAAAAAGTGAGAAAAAGCAATCTGTTGTGGGGGGTTTGGGCGATCGTACCATGCCGGTAGTAGAAATGACTACACAAATTCCCCGTACTACAGGAGAGACCTCCGCGTATGAATCGTTGTGCGCTCGACTCAAAGGTACCAATGGCTGTAAGTAATAATCAAAGTCGCCGTTATTAAATTTAAAATCGCTCCCCCCATTTGACAAAGGAAACAGTCAAAATGAAAACTTTACTCAGGTTGCTTCTCAAAAGTCAGCACCATAAAAACAGATCCGAACCCGTTCAAACAGAAAAGGGCATGACTCTGGTTGAGCTATTAGTCGGAGCAATTATGGCGTTTTTAATCATTACGCCGATGCTCGGTTTTGTAGTCGATATGCTGAATACCGACAGGAGGGAACAAGTCAAGTCAAACACCGAGCAAGACCTTCAGGCGGCCGTTGATTTCATCGCCCAAGATTTGAGCCAAGCTATTTATATTTACGATCAGGCGGGAATCACTGCTACCACTACTAAACTTCCTCCTCCTCCTACAAATACCACAGGGACTCCAATTTTAGTATTCTGGAAGCGACAGCAAATTAAAAATGCTGTTCCTATTAATTCGGCTGTTAGTGCAAAAAAACCAAGCGATTGCCCACCTAACGGTAGTGAGTGCAACGACACTTATGTACTATCATTAGTTGTCTACTACCAGATTAGAGATACTACATCTAACTCTACTTGGTGTCAGCCTTCAGGAGGCACTTGTCCTACTCGTATTGCTCGCTATGAAATTAGGGATGGAGTGAAAAACCCAAATTCATCCGATCCCGCTAATCCTTACTACAGTCTTACTGACGCAAACGAATATGCACCAGATGCAGCTTTTGAGCCAACTTTTGACATTAGTAAGCCCCTTGTAAATGTGACGAAGGGAGCCAATTCCAATTTTAAGGCTGCTGAAGTATTGGTTAATTATATCGACCACAGCCAGTTAACAGGAATACCAATTAACCCAGCCGAATGCCAGACAGCTCTTGGCAATCCCATGGATACAACAGGAGTCGCGCCCATAGCAATCCCAGAAACGACATTAAGAATACCCTCGCCACCAGACAGCGTAAATAGCTTTTACGCTTGTGTTGATACATCTAAAAACATAGCCAGAGTTACGCTCAGAGGAAACAGCCTCCGTCGCCTTCAACCGAACAATACTGATTATAATACCCAGAGATCGGCATATTTCCCAACAGCAACCATTCAAGTACAAGGTTTAGGTGCGTTAGGAAAGTAACTGATGCCTGAAACACATTTCCGAATCGCCGCCCGCCGATAAACAATAGGATAGTACAATGAAAACCCCACCAATATTATTAAAACTTTTGCATAACTCTGCTGCCAAGCCCAGCCCTAATTTCTACAAAACTGCATCCCGAAATGGCGATGGAGGATTCACCCTTCTAGAAGTGCTGGTGATAGCGTTGATCATAGGTATATTAAGCTCGATCGCCGCTCCAAGCTGGCTGGCATTCATCAACAGACAAAGAGTTCGCACTGTGAACGATCGCGTTTTCCAATCATTACGACTTGCACAAAGCGAAGCAAAGCGAACTAAGCGCGATATCACTATTATATTTGATACCAATGACCCGCTAAAAGTAACTTTTTACCCGCCACTAAGTACGGGTGGTGGTACACAAGAGTTAAATGCAGGAGGTGAAGTTAAAGCTGGACAGGTTCAACTTGCTGTTATTGGTGGAGATACAACTCCTCCTGCTGCTCCTCCTGCTCCTACTCTTACTGCTACTCAAAAATCGCTCACTTTTAAGTTTGATGGTGCTTTCGATGCAAACAGTCCACCAACTCTACCTTTTCAAGTCAGTGTTTCTCCTGTTAATGGTGGTGCTAAGCACTGTGCGATCGTGGAAACTATCATAGGAGGTATGAGAACTGCTGAAGGAAATGATCCCGTAACTGGGTGCCCCTAATAGCTTTCAATAAATTTAATCCTAATCTCTAACAGCAATTCCGTATAAGTTCTGAATTGCTAAAATCTATTAACTTAAATTATTTTATATTTCAAATCCTATTAAAACCGTCAAACTATGCAGCTAGAACTAAAACAAATCATAGTCCAGCCAGGAAATCAACTATTACTCAAAGACATAACCTTGCCGATGTTTGAAACCCTACTAACAGAATTAGGAGAAAGTCGCGCATCCCGACTTTCATACAGCAAAGGAACATTAGAAATCATGGTTCCGTGCATGGAACACGAAGTTACCAAAGTCCTGATAACTGCTTAACTAACCAAGCGATCGCCCCTGCAACATCAGCAACTTTTTCAACATCGGCAATCGGCGGCCGCTGCACCATCACCACCGGAATTCCCAGTTCCCTAGCCGCCACAATTTTCGCATAAGTAGCACCGCCCCCGCTGTTTTTACTAACAATCGTATCAATCTGATATTCTAATAGTAATTGACGCTCATCTTCCAAAGAAAAAGGCCCCCTTGCTAATAACAATTTACCATTAGGAATAGGAGTATTGAGTGCCGGAGGATCGATCGCCCGCATCAAAAACCAAATAGCATCCAAACCAGCAAAAGCAGCCAATTCCTGCCTACCAATAGTGAGAAACACCCGCTGAGACAGCCCTAATAAAGCCTTTGCAGCCTCCGAGTGGCCCGCAACTTCAATCCAGCGATCGCCCTCCACCCTCTCCCAAGCTGGACGCACCAGCATCAAATAAGGCACATTACACTCAGCAGCAGCAACAGCAGCATTAGCAGAAATCTGAGCCGCAAACGGATGAGTAGCATCAATCAACAAGTCGATCGGGCGATCCTCTCCGTTGGCGTAGCCCCCGTAGGGGCGGGCTGCGCTAACGAGCAAAAACGCCGCCAGTCCAGCCGCCCCACCAAACCCCCCAATTCGCACCGTACCCGTTTTTGGGGTAAAAGGCTGTTGAGTGCGTCCTGCTAGCGAAGATACCACCTCGATATCAGCGATTTGAGACGCTCTTGCCGCCAATTCAGCAGCATCCCCCGTCCCGCCCAAAATTAGCAACCGTTTTTTCACCAAATTACCCTTAGTTGCGACTACACAAACTGGCGGTTAAAACCGCAACTACACAACCAAAGTCCGGATGGTGCGCCGACTAAAGAAAATCCAGAACCTGCGGAGGCAGGTTTTGTCTGTGTAGCTGCGACTTAAGTCGCCGAGACTTTTCAAACATCTTCTAACCAACGCCCGCAATTTCGGTTAATAATATGTTTAATAAAGTTTAAACGACCAACAACGATGATTCGCTCAATTTTCACATTTTTTACAGTATTAATTGTAACCGGGTTAGTGTGGTTGGGAAATATCGCCCCCGTTGCCGCACAAGTACAACCAACAGATATCACCGATCCTCAACAGGAATTAGGAGAACTCGTTCAAAAAGCTTTTGAAGCTACAAACGAAGGCAAATTTCCTGCCGCTGAAACTTTTTGGACTCAAATCATTGACAAATTTCCCTCACAAGCCGCCGCTTGGAGCAACCGAGGCAATTCTAGAGTCAGCCAAAACAAACTACAAGCCGCTATTTCAGACTACGAAAGAGCGATCGAACTAGCACCAGACGCCCCCGATCCCTACCTAAACCGCGGCACCGCCTTAGAAGGTTTAGGACGCTGGCAAGAAGCGATCGCCGACTACAATCATGTACTAGAATTAGACTCCAAAGATCCAGCCGCCTACAACAACCGAGGCAACGCCGAAGCCGGTTTAGGAAAATGGGAACCAGCAATTGCCGACTACAGCAAAGCCTTTGAATTAGCCCCCGAATACGCCTTTGCCCGCGCCAACCACGCCCTCGCACTTTATCAAAACGGGCAAACCAAAGAAGCAATTCGCAACATGAAAAACATCGTCCGCAGATACCCCCAATTTGCCGACATGAGAGCCGCCCTCAGCGCCTGTCTTTGGGAGGCAGGACAGCGCGGGGAAGCTGAGAGCAATTGGGTAGCTGCGATCGGCCTCGATGCCCGCTACAAAGACCTCGATTGGGTTGCCAATACCCGCCGCTGGCCACCAGTTGCAGTCAGTGCCTTAGACAAATTCTTGCACTTAAAATAATCTCACAACGCCAAGGAAAAATTGCGAGCATCCCGATGATTGTAAATGTGTTTTGCGATCGGGGGATGCTCCCCAAAAATGTCAATATCATCCGAAGAAGACGGCGGTTGAAACCGCGTCTACAAAAACAAAACCCGCCTCCGCGGGTTGAAGATCGGACGGTTTAAATTATGTTATTTTCTTGAGTCCGCGGAGGCGGACATCGTTTGTGTAGGTTTCAACCGCCGTCCGATCTTCGGTAGACGCGGTTTCAACCGCCGTCTAATTCTTCAATTCGTGCAACAGTCAACTCTTCGACATTCCTAAAAACCGCTGCAGCACCAGCAGTTTTCAGCGCTGCAGCATAAGCCTCGCAGCGCACAGAATCATCCAAAACGTGAGGCGGCAAAATTCCCATCCCCAGCCAAACCCGATTTGGCTGCACTTCCCGCGCCTTCACAATAGTGTAAATATCGGCAACAGTATCTCCCGCGTAAATCACGGGCAAATTTTTGTCTAAACCGTGCAGGTTTTCCAACTGTTCAATTGCCGCGAAAAGTCCAGCCGGATCGGGTTTTCCCGGTGCATCTTCCATCGCCACCAATACCGGGGAATTTAAACTCAGTTTCCCTGACAAAACATAAGCAGCTTCATCCCGCATCGCCCCGCTAAAAAAGCCCCAAACAATGCCCCCAACCGTTAAATTTTCCAGGTAAGCCGGACTTAACAACAGCGGTTCGTCGCAAATGTAACCAGTCCAATTTTTCTCATCGGGCCCGCGATAGCGACTTTGGAAAAAAGCCACTAATTCGTCATAGTTGAGAGCGAGTTGGTTTCTCGATCGCCCGATCGCCTCAAAATAACGGCAAACTAACTCGAAAGACGCCTGCCAGTCATTATTCCACACTCCCTCCGACTTCAGAGAGTCGATATCGAGAGAATTCGGGCGAAAAGCACCCGCCGTGAAATGTTCCACCGCATCGGCGATCGCCCGCCGATAGGAACCGGACACATCCCGCACCACACCGTCAATGTCGAAGACTAAAATAACTCTGTTCACAACTTAACTATCCTTGTACCTAGGGCCGATGAGAACCCAAATTTTATCTGTTCCCAGCCCCTGAGTGGCGCTAAAACCAGCCGTGCCACAAAACTTTTCATAGCCGATGACCAATTATCGAACAGAGTGTGCTACGCTTAGCGATTGTAGAAATTTTTAACAAGTTCGATCGGAACCCTGGAGGTTTGCTTGTCCAAGTTCATCTTAAAAGTTCTCTGGCTAGAAGAGAATGTTGCCCTTGCCGTTGACCAAGTTGTCGGCAAAGGAACTAGCCCGCTGACATCCTACTTTTTCTGGCCCCGCAAAGATGCGTGGGAAGACCTCAAAAACGAACTCGAAGCCAAACACTGGATTGCTGATAACGATCGTGTCGAAATCCTCAACCAAGCCACAGAAGTCATCAACTACTGGCAAGAGGAAGGCAGACGGCGCCCGATGACTGAAGCCCAGTCAAAGTTCCCCCTAGTGACTTTTACCGGCAGCAACTAAGCCCAGCTTTAATTTGCTACCCATATAAATTGCCTGTTATGGCTGACAAGGGGAAGGAGAGAGGGGAGAAGGCGAGAGGATTTGACGCTTTTTCCACCTCGCCGTGAAACATACAATTTAAATGCGCTACAGCTTATTTTGATACTAACTCCGATTTTGGAACCTACTCGGGTTTTGGGCTGGGTCGATTTGAGATTTTAGATTTGAGATTTATAAAAAATAAAGCTCTCAAATCTGATTTAATACAATCTAAAAAGACTAAGCAACCAAACCAAATAAATCTAAAATCGGCTTTTTTATACTCTTGAATTGTACAGTCAGCTCTCAACAGCCTTCCCTCTGACTAATGACTAATGACTAATAACTAATGACTTCTTCGCGGAATCTATGGGCGCCGAAAGTACGATCGACCAGACCGAACAGCTACCGCTGGTAGTAAATCCCGACATTCTCCAGCAAGCTATCCTCTACAAAATTAATACTCGCATAAACGCTCGCGGAGAATTAGTTTTCCCCTGCGTACCGGGAATGCTAAGCCACTATCTCAAGTCGATAGAAAAGCTATTTAGCACTCTCGACAGACCCCTGCCCGAAGACCGCAGAGACGAACTCAGCAAGCTTTTAGCCACCAAGTTAGAACAAGGCTACCGCACCTCCACAGCATCGATGTTGATTCTGCAATACGAATCAGTGCAGCCGCCACAAACCGGTTTAGCTTGCAAAGTGATTGTTACTACCTCAACAGTTGGAGAACAGTACAAGAGCTGGGTAGACACCAGAGAACCTCCGCTTTTCGGCTCTCATCCCGATGCAAAATTGATGGCAACGGCTGCTAAATTGGGCACACCCGATCGAGTGCGGATTTTGGACGTGGGGGCTGGTACCGGTCGCAATACCTTGCCGCTGGCGAGATTAGGCTATTCTGTAGATGCGATCGAACTAACTCCAGCTTTTGCAGAACAATTGAAAGCTGCAGTAACAGCCGAAAACCTTCCCGTGACAGTGATTGAAGGCGATGTGCTCGATCCCTTAATGCGGATGAAACCGGCCCGCTACCAGTTGGCAGTTGCCGCCGAAGTCATCTCACATTTTCGAGACAGCGATCAAGTACGGCTTTTCCTCGCTAAAATGTGCGATTCCCTGTGTCCTGGAGGCCTGTTGCTGTTCAGCACCTTTTTAACCGTCGGCGATTACCAGCCGGATGCCCTCGTGCGACAAGTTGCCCAACTCTCCTGGTCTACTTTATTTACGCCCCAAGAACTCGCCACCGCAATGGAAGGGTTGCCCTTAGTCCAAATATCCGACGAATTGGTGTTTGAATATGAACGCCACCACCTGCCGGAAGGAGCCTGGCCACCGACGCCCTGGTTTCCCAGTTGGGCCACCGGTCGAGATGTCTTCCCGATGGCAAACGCCCGCCCGCCCATGGAATTGCGCTGGATTTTGTGCCGCCGAAGTTAAAAAATTTTGTCATTTCTAGGCGGACACAGCAATCACAACTGTTAACCGGCAGTAACAGTTTCCTCTGATATTTTTATTTCAACAGCTTAAAGTCGGCTCGCTGTTAATATTGCCCAGCCTCGACACAAAAATTTACAAAAATATATATTAAAATGTAAAGACAGCGAAGTTCGATCGCCCTGGGTGAAAAATCCAGTGTCTGATTAGATCCAACGCTTGCCAACCTTTGATTTCTTGCGAAAAATTGGGTTGCTAATGGCAATCGGGCTGGCATAAAATTCGATCGTCATCTCGATGGGTGCAACTAAAGTTAAGATCAAGCAAAGAAACCTATTCCTTTAGATAGATGACATTTTAGGGAATAGGATTATCCAATAGATTAGCTCGCTAGTCAGCGATGCTGCTGAGAAACAAATATGCTTTTAACACGTCCACTACAAGCGTTTGGAGCAATCTTCGGGCACAAACCTTCCACAAATAGATCATCCATCGAACAAAAAAGCAGTAAAAATTATTGGGAGGGGAATATTGAGCCCGCTCTAAACGAACAAATTGACTGGTACATCCAAGTGGAAATGCTAATGAGTAACGCTAAATCTTCCTGCACCAATGAAGAGATTACTGCTTGGCTGCGGGGATTGCTGACAATTGCTTGGGCAGACGGCAACTTTGACGAAGACGAGCAAAAAATGATTGCCAATCTAACTCAGGATGAACTACATCCGATATCTTTTGAGGAGGCTTTTGAACCCATTGCCCCAGAGGAATTAGCCGCTGTGTTAGGGAAAGACACCGCCAAAGGCGAGGATTTTTTGAGGACAGCAGTCATGGTAGCTTTGGCAGACGGTACCTACTCGCTCAGCGAAGACGAGGTAATCTATAAGTTTTGCACAGCTTTGGGTCACAATCTAGAAGCGATAGAAGCTCTGCGACACACCATCGAAGACAGCAAGTGCGATGATCCGCAGGGGCCCAGCAGCCAAATCGTCTTTGATGCGAATGTCGCCCCCGCCGCCGGAACACCCCTTTCATCTCTGCTACCTCAACCTCACAACAAAAATGTCCTGCAACCCGTCAAAGACTGGCTTGACGGCTGGGAAATTCACGACCCAAAATTGGCACACTTTGTCTGTAAAATTATTCCGCCCCAGTGTCCGTTTGAGCGAGATGTCGTGTTATTTGGTCGCAAAATCGTCCATATTCCGGCGATGTGCCAGATTAACCCGCTTTACGAACAGTTAGTGGGGATGCGCTTTCGAGCTCTCTGCTATTTGGCAGATGAATGTAAGGAAGATGTATCGTCATATTGTTAGTAGTCAGTTGTCAGTTGTCAGTTGTCAGTAGGCAGTAGGCAGTAGGCAGTAGGCAGTTGTCAGTTGTCAGTTGTCAGTTGTCAGTTGTCAGTTGTCAGTAGGCAGTTGTCAGTTGTCATTCTTGTGAAATCTTGGATTAATGAGTGTAACTATTAACTAATGACTACTAATTAGTCCAGGATGCAAAAACCGGGTTTTTCTAGGACAAAACATCGTTACACCCATCCGCGCCAGTAGAAAAAGCCAGTAGAAAAACCCGGTTTATTCAGTTTTTGTGGGTAAGTCTTGCTAATATCAAATCTGCTTTGATAATACTAATTCAACAAAAGTCTTGGTACAATCCTCAAATTCTTATACAGATTATTAAAAGATTTAAGAGCCGGACACGGCAGTGCCGATTCCCTACAGATGCTCGCGTACAATCTCTCACTCTGCACTACTTTTCAAAATTGGTATAATTATATTTTTCCGGCAACTGTAAATCGCGACTAAACTTGGCTGTCGTCCGCCGACCCGGACTAAAGGCAAAGACGAATATTGTGCTTGGATCTGGTATCATAATAAGTAATGACTATTGACACTGACTATTGACAACTGACTAAATTATGCAATTTATCGATCGAGCGGATGTTCAAGTCGCAGCCGGCAAAGGCGGTGACGGTATGGTAGCTTTTCGCAGAGAAAAGTATATACCGGCGGGCGGGCCAAGCGGTGGCACCGGCGGGCGGGGCGGTTCTGTGTTTATGGTGGCGGTGGAAAGCCTGCAAACGCTGCTAGATTTCCAGTACAACCGGATTTTTAAGGGCGAAAACGGGAAGAAGGGCGCGCCGAAGAATATGACTGGAGCTTCTGGGGACGATCGCACGATCGAAGTTCCCTGCGGTACAGTTGTTTACGATGCGGAAACTCAGGCAATCTTAGCAGATTTGGTGACGCCCGGACAGACTTTTTGCGTAGCTAAAGGTGGCAAAGGCGGTTTGGGAAACAAGTGTTTTCTGACGAATTCTAACCGCGCTCCCGATTATGCGATGCCGGGAAAAGAAGGAGAACACAAATTTTTGCGTTTGGAATTGAAGCTATTAGCGGAAGTGGGAATTCTGGGGATGCCAAATGCTGGCAAATCTACCTTAATTTCAGCTTTGTCTGCGGCTCGCCCCAAAATAGCAGATTATCCGTTTACAACCTTAGTTCCGAATTTGGGCGTAGTCAGGAAACCGAGCGGTGACGGTACTGTTTTTGCTGATATTCCGGGATTAATTGAGGGGGCTCACGAAGGCGCAGGTTTGGGTTATGAGTTTTTGCGGCACATTGAACGGACTCGGTTGTTGCTGCATTTGGTGGATATTACTGATGAAGATCCGATCGCCAATTATGTCACAATTCAGGAAGAATTGAAGGCTTACAGGCGTGGTTTAGCCGATCGACCGCAGATTTTGGCTTTTAATAAGGTAGATGCGATCGATCTCGAAAGCGAAGAAATCGGTAATTTAATCAGCCGACTCAAAGAAATCAGCGGTGCTCCGATTTTGTTAATTTCGGCTGTGAGTCGAGTTGGGTTGGATGAATTGATGCAGCAAGTTTGGCAAAAACTCGACGAGATGAACGAGAGTGAAGCGGAGGCGCTGTCAGCAGTCGGAGTCTTGTAGCCAGGGGTCTGATTTATGAGAATTTGCGGGAACCGGTAGGTGTTTTTTTGAGGGGGTCAAGTTTTTCGGCTGTATTGCTTGCAGAGCAAGGGTTTGAGGTACTTGGCCGAAAAAAACGATGCTCGCAAACGCTGTAATGCTTGCTGTGAGTGGTTTTGAGGGCTGTTGAAAAAATTGCCTCTTGACAAGCCGGTGGCTGAAATGATACTTTTGTGATCGAGTACCGCAACTGCACCTTGAAAACTAAATACTGTAAGCCTTTCAAACACAGGCTGCCGCAATAAACCTAAACCCCTATCAGGGATTGAAACTTGAGACAACTTAAGCACGGCTATCACTACAACAGCCGCAATAAACCTAAACCCCTATCAGGGATTGAAACCAACAATACTTGGGAGCTTCGACTACTATGACCGCCGCAATAAACCTAAACCCCTATCAGGGATTGAAACTCGTTGTCAAATTTCCATAAATGCCCGTAGTCCTGCCGCAATAAACCTAAACCCCTATCAGGGATTGAAACCATAAGATTCACCGGGGCTACGAAAAAGTAGTTGCGCCGCAATAAACCTAAACCCCTATCAGGGATTGAAACTACTTTTTGGGCGATACTCCAGGTTTGTCCTTCCGCCGCAATAAACCTAAACCCCTATCAGGGATTGAAACGAAGCATATGTAAGAGATGGTAAATTATCTTTAGAAGCCGCAATAAACCTAAACCCCTATCAGGGATTGAAACTTAGTAGTATGTGGACAGCGTTAGGAGCTGTCAAGCCGCAATAAACCTAAACCCCTATCAGGGATTGAAACAAAGGTAGTGTACTAGGATTTTGCCATGTTCTATCAGCCGCAATAAACCTAAACCCCTATCAGGGATTGAAACACATTAATAGTTAGCTTAGGATTTTTCTTACCTCCCGCCGCAATAAACCTAAACCCCTATCAGGGATTGAAACAAAAGCACGATCGGCATATTGACTCTAAATTACTCTAGCCGCAATAAACCTAAACCCCTATCAGGGATTGAAACGATGCACAATTTAATGAAGATGGTTCAATTAATTCAGGCCGCAATAAACCTAAACCCCTATCAGGGATTGAAACGTCGCTGCCAGCATCAAATAGTTTGGCTTTGGCAAGCCGCAATAAACCTAAACCCCTATCAGGGATTGAAACTAAAGTCATTTCGGACTATCACTTTTGGCCCCCAATTGGGGGGTGTAAGCCGCAATAAACCTAAACCCCTATCAGGGATTGAAACAAACAATATTCTTGGATGCCTAAAAAGCTGTCAAGCCGCAATAAACCTAAACCCCTATCAGGGATTGAAACAAAAATGATGATGAATCCGATGCCCGCTCTGGCACAGCCGCAATAAACCTAAACCCCTATCAGGGATTGAAACCACATAGAGCTAATCCCTGCTGCTGCAGTTGCAAAGCCGCAATAAACCTAAACCCCTATCAGGGATTGAAACCAATCATTCAATAGTCCGCGCTGCGCTATATGCTGCCGCAATAAACCTAAACCCCTATCAGGGATTGAAACCCGCGATGACCCCGGTAGTGCGCTAGCCGGTGTTGGGCCGCAATAAACCTAAACCCCTATCAGGGATTGAAACCTAAAGTATATATCGGTAGAGCGGTTAAGTCAAGCCGCAATAAACCTAAACCCCTATCAGGGATTGAAACACAGCCGAGTAAGATACCAATTGTTTCCTGGCGATTGCCGCAATAAACCTAAACCCCTATCAGGGATTGAAACACATTACAGGCCCCGGTAGGGTTAAACCTGTTGTCCGCCGCAATAAACCTAAACCCCTATCAGGGATTGAAACTAGGTAATTTTGGCGGGTTAGGAGTAGGTGTTGGCCGCAATAAACCTAAACCCCTATCAGGGATTGAAACCTTTTTTGAATGGATACAACAGGAAAACCGATAGGTGTTACAGCCGCAATAAACCTAAACCCCTATCAGGGATTGAAACGTAATTTTAGGTAATAATATAACACGCGGGGAATTGCCGCAATAAACCTAAACCCCTATCAGGGATTGAAACGTTTAACGAATTAATGTGTTTGTTCTTCATTAAGGGCCGCAATAAACCTAAACCCCTATCAGGGATTGAAACATAGCCCCACTCTTTGAATCTAGTGGCGTGAGTACGGCCGCAATAAACCTAAACCCCTATCAGGGATTGAAACATATAAAACAATAGCAGAATGCTGTTGATGTAATGCCGCAATAAACCTAAACCCCTATCAGGGATTGAAACATCTAAAGGGACGGTAGCTAGTGGGTAGTCAGATAGCCGCAATAAACCTAAACCCCTATCAGGGATTGAAACTTTTTGGAATGAAGTGTGGTGTGGTGTTTCTATAACGCCGCAATAAACCTAAACCCCTATCAGGGATTGAAACAACCAAGAAATCAATCTAGTGATGATAATGAGGGGCCGCAATAAACCTAAACCCCTATCAGGGATTGAAACTGAAACCGCAAAAGTAGTTCAAGGAATTTTGAGGCCGCAATAAACCTAAACCCCTATCAGGGATTGAAACATTAGTAGTTGCCAAGTTTCCAGCGTCGGATTTACCGGCCGCAATAAACCTAAACCCCTATCAGGGATTGAAACTGACGATCGGGCAACTCCAGAAACTAACAGAGGAAGCCGCAATAAACCTAAACCCCTATCAGGGATTGAAACAAGCCAATTCCAGCCGCTGATTGATTCCATAAAGCCGCAATAAACCTAAACCCCTATCAGGGATTGAAACCTCTACTAATGTCTAGGTAAGATGAAAGTTAATTTTGCCGCAATAAACCTAAACCCCTATCAGGGATTGAAACGCCGACAGGGATAACAATGGAAAGCTCAATATTAGCCGCAATAAACCTAAACCCCTATCAGGGATTGAAACAAGCCGGAGTTTGGGGTGAAGCACTGGGGTCGATAGGCCGCAATAAACCTAAACCCCTATCAGGGATTGAAACTTTGTACTTCAAGAGCCGATCGCGTTCTTGACGTGCCGCAATAAACCTAAACCCCTATCAGGGATTGAAACCCGAGTGTCAAGCACTCTTTCGAGAAGCGTGCTTTAAGCCGCAATAAACCTAAACCCCTATCAGGGATTGAAACTGGAAGATAGCTAAGGCTGGTTCTGTTAATTGCGAGCCGCAATAAACCTAAACCCCTATCAGGGATTGAAACGATGTACCAATGATATTAGTCTGGAAGTGTACACAGCGCGGAAAAAACCCTAAACCCCTATCAGGGATTGAAACTTGTTGTTTGTCGCGCTACCTCAAAATCCCACTCCGCGGAAAAAACCCTAAACCCCTATCAGGGATTGAAACAGTAGTAATTTTACATCCTGGGAGAGATGCTACTAACGCGGGAAAAGCCCTAAACCCCTATCAGGGATTGAAACCCAAAGCTTACGACTCATAACAATCTCATCTGGCATAAGCGGGAAAAACCCTAAACCCCTATCAGGGATTGAAACGATGAAATTTTTGGGATTAATCATGATATAATTGCCTCAACTAATTAATTGTTGATAGCAACCCGTTGACGCGGGCTGCTTTTTTTATTGACTCTTTCAATACTGACAATGAGCCACAAAAACCATAAACCCCTATTAGGGATTGAAACAAACTAGCGGATAAGCGCAAGGGCTTAGGCGCTAGAGCCGCAAAAACCATAAACCCCTATTAGGGATTGGTTTGTGGGTGGGGTGCTGGATATTCCCCAATACTGATAAGTTGCTCGCGTTCGAGGATGCGTTCTAGGAGGTTAAATTGCAGAATTTTAGCGGTTACGCGCCCTTCTGCTGTCCGTGGGACAATTGCTCCTCCTTCTAGCCGAAAATGGTCTGACCATTCCTGGACACGGGGATTAAAAAAGGGAGTTAGCTGTCGTGTCTCAGGGTCGATAGAACCTAAGTCAGTTCCTTTGAAACGGTTGCAGCAAGGACAGGATAACGCTAGGTTTCCACGACGGTAATCCCATCATGTTTTTCAGCAATGATGTGTTCCATTTCAAAGGTAAACAGTGAAGCCGTTTGGGGAAATCGACAATACTCGCATTCATCTCCGGCGCGTTGGGTGACGACGCGACGCAGAGTGGCTGGTACATAACTCATGCTTCTGTCTGTAAGCGTTTGTAGGCGTGAGCTTTGGCTAAACGCACCCAATGTTCTAACAGCAAATAGCGATCGAGTTCGACTTCCTCTTTGGCCGAAAGAGTGCCGGATTTATTGCGATCGAGCAGTTGGCTCATGCGGGCTTGCAACGCAGGTGTGGGGCGGATTGCGAGGATTTCTTCTGGGCTGGGTAGACTGGCTAACAGTTCGACGATTTGGCGATCGTCTTGGTAGGAGATCGTTTCTGGGGGGGCGAGTTCCCGAAGTGCGCGATCCAGCGCTTCCGGGAGACGATCGCCCAATTGTTGCAGTTTTTCGCCCAGGATCTCGGGAACTTCTAGGATAATTTGCATTAGTGCTGATGTGAGGATGGGAATTCCCTTGATTGTAACAAACGGAAAAAATGCCGTTAACTTAAATCCCGATCGGGGATTGAAACTGCATAGCCCGGTATACTGGGCTATTATCTCGGTGTTATATCAATTCCGGTGTGCGATTTGTTTAACCGGAAACGATATTATGTTTTTGAAAGTCGATCTACTTAGCTCTTTGCACAGTTGTTCAAAATTGAGATCACTGGCGAATTTGCCCGTTGTAATCAACTCTGATTCGGCCATCTTGGGAAACCGTAACAACCGTTTCTACCGTATATACAGACGAACCCGGCTTGTTACCCTTAAAAGTAAAAGTCCAAGTTCCATCACCATTGTCAACAAACGGCGATTCCTTAGAAGTACCGTGCATAGAAGCTTCAGCTCGATAGTTGCCTAAACCCCCATTAGCAATTTCTGCTGCTTGACGAGCTAAGTTTTTTGCCCGATTGAGTTCGATATTATTGTTAATCACTCTCACGCCGTCGGTCTCATATTCAGGAGCAGGATTAGCATTACTCAAGGTGGGGGAGACTCCAACGGCTAAAGTTGAGAGCGCTACCAGACAAGCAAATCGGATGTTTAGTTTCATAATACCAACTGATTTATAGTTTGATAAAGTCTACAACACTAGCCGAAAAAAACCCGGTTGAATTTTCAATTTTTAATTTTCACTTGTGACTCTGCTGGCGTTTCCCCACCGTTCAAATAGCGGTAACTCATCCGAGAAATTTCCCGAATTAATGTTTGAGCTGGCTTCTCGGTTTCCGGCGAATGCTTCACCATCACCGCCACTAAATAACGCTTACCGTTCGGCAAATCCACCATCCCCGCATCCGCTAGCATTGTATCAATGTTGCCGGTTTTGTGAGCAATAACTGAACCTTCGCCTAAACCTTTCGGCAGCAAAGAATCATTTCTAGTTTGGCGCATGATTTGCAAAATACGATCGCGCGATTTCACCGATACTAAATTCCCCCGATCGATCTGGGCTATGATATTAATCAAATCCTGCGGACTGGTAGTATTAGTTCCCTCCAAATCCGGCAAATTATTGCGGATAACGGTCGCCCTCAAACCCCAATTTGCAAAAAGCTGATTCAACACCTCAGCACCTCCCAACAACTCAATCATCATATTTGTCGCCGTATTGTCGCTGACAACAATCATCTTTTTGGCAACTTCCAAAGCCGAATACTTCTTACCCGGTGCGTCGTCTTGCATCTCTCCAGAACCGCCGACAATGTGTTCGGACTTCAGCGTCAGTATCTGATCTAACTGCACTTTTCCCTCATCTACTGCTTGGAAAAAAGCTACTAAAATTGGCACTTTAATTGTGCTAGCTGAAGCAAAAGCAGTATCGCCATTAAAATTTAGGTAGCTTCCAGTATCTAAATCGACTAGAAATATTCCGGCTGTCAAACTAGGATTTTCTGTTGCTAAAACCTGAACTTGGGTTTTCAAAGCGGCTAATTCTTGATTCAGTTGCAGCACTTCTGGGGTTGCGGGTGCTGCAGATGCCCTATCCGCTGGGTTTTTCTGCCCTGCGGTGGTTTGTTCTTCTGCCGCTACAGTGGATGCTCGACTCACAGCATTTACCACCGACAGCAGCGTACCGCAAATCACCGCAATCCCAACTCCCAAAATCAGTAAGCGAGTAGCATACACCAACGGCGGCACGCTCCGAGGTGCAGAGCGTTTACCCGGTCTCTGACTCGCTTGTGGGCGCGGTTTAGGCACCGGGGGTTTTTTGGCATCTGCGGGGATTACCGTGTCTGGAATGCGAGCGGGGGGCGAACTGGGACGACTTCCACGGGTGGTAGGGGGAGTGGCAGTTGGGAGCTGGCTTTTGGGATTGCTGGCGATCGAACTCACCTTTTCCCGATCCAGATTCGGGTCAGGAAACTCGAACATATCGACAGCAGCGAGGCCTTTTTTCCCTAGTTGGCGAGTCTTCGACTGCGGAGTTTTGCTGGTTCTGGGTTTTCTGGGGTTAATTGCCGATCGGGGATCGGATAAAAAGTCTTGTGTAGTAAATTCTTCCGAAGATGTGGGAGAATTGGCTCCAATTCTGCTGCCGCGGCCCTGTTGCGGTGGCAAAGTCGCAGGTTCGGGCGATCGAATTTCTGAATTGCCGTTTTGCGGTTGCGGAGGGCGGCGGCGGCCCGAGTTGCCAGACTGACTTGAAGAGCCGGACTTAGGCTGCTTTGAGCCGGAGTTGGGAGAGGATATCGAGGATATCACCGATAATATCGATCCTTTGGGAAACCGCTCTGCCACGTCTTACTCCTTCATCACTAATGTAAAGTTCAAGTTTAAGATTTTTCAGCTTGCCAGCCAATCAATTTTAGATTTTAGATTTTAGATTTACCCCAGACGCTGCATGGTATCAGCAACCGGGTTTATTGCTCGCAAATTATCGCAAAGCTTAGGTTTTTAGTCAAGAAACCCTGTTATGAAGGTGACAAGTGGGTGCAGGAAAGTTCTGTGTGAAAAAAATCCTCAATCTCACATCCCCAATTATCAGCATTTCTCCTAGCTATCCGTTGGATTTTCTGGCAACGCCCCATCCAGAGTATCAGAATTTGTCTCTCGCGGGTAAGTTTTGATTGCCCATTCTGTTTGGCGGAGGACGCCCCGCAGCATGGCGACTTCATCCACTGTCGGATAGGCTCTGTTGTACAAACGCCGAAATTTTTTCATCCGGCTTGCTGCTGTGTGCTGCTGCAAATATCCTATTTTTAACAGCAAAGTTTCTAGTTGCTGGTAATATCCCTCTAAATTTTCCAAGGGAGCCGATTCCTCCTGGCAACTGACAACCGACAACTGACAACTGACAACTGACTTGTATAGTTCGTAACAGCAGATAGCGACGGCTTGGGCGAGATTTAGGGAAGTGTAGGCATCGCTGCTGGGAATGCGGATCAGGCGCTGAGCGCGGTTTAATTCGGCATTGGTCAAGCCGCAGTCTTCTCGGCCGAAAATTAGGGCGCTGGGGGCTTCAAGGAGCCAAGGCAAGGCATCTGCGGGTTCTTCTAGTTGTGTTGGCAACGATCGACAATCATCCCCTGTAGTTGCGATCGCTCTGACACACCCAACCAAAGCAGCCGGCAAACTCTCGACTACTTTAGCCGTTTCCAATATGTCGGCGGCGCGAACTGCCATCAGTCGGGCTTCTTCCCCTAAATGATCGCAGTGGGGATTTACCAAAACTAATTGGTGCAAACCCATATTTTTCATGACGCGGGCAACAGAACCGACATTCAATGGGCCGGCAGGTTCGACTAAGATGATTCGGATGTTGGCGTCAGCCGTTTCGAGCATTTAATTTAGGAATAAGGAAGAAGGAAGACGGAAGAAGGAAGAAGGAAGAGGCAATAATAGCAATGGTTTCAGCAATCAAGAATGTCGGTTACACAAGCAAATTATTTCATTAGCAACAGACTTTCGGGCCTGTTCGACAACAAATTGAATCTTGTGGAACAGGCCGGAAAGCCTGTTCCTGAAAATGGTACAAGATGTGAGTTAGTAATGTACTTTCCAAATTAGCATGGCCAAGCAGCGATCGAAATCTGATTTACCGACAAAAATGTGCCCGGTGTGCGATCGACCTTTTACTTGGCGCAAAAAATGGGCCGACTGCTGGGATGAGGTCAAATACTGCTCCGAACGTTGTCGTCGCCGCCGTTTGGCGACTCAAGATTAAGAATTTAGGGTAATTTGCTCGATCAAAGCTAAGATTGCAAAGGAAAAATTTTAGGTTATTAGGTTATAAAGTATGGCATCGCAACAAGTACAACCAAAGTTAGTTATTCACGGCGGTGCGGGCAGTTCTCTACACAGTAAAGGCGGAATTGAGGCGGTGCGGAAATCGCTTTACGATGTTTTGGAGGAAGTTTATCCGCTGCTGAAAGACGGTGCAAGTGCCGTAGAAGCAGTGGTGCGGGGCTGCCAATTGTTGGAAGATGACCCGCGATTCAATGCCGGTACTGGTTCTGTGGTGCAGTCGGATGGTCAAATTCGGATGAGTGCTTCGCTGATGGACGGTTTGATGCAGCGTTTCAGCGGGGCGATTAATGTTTCTCGCGTTCAAAATCCGATCGAACTTGCTAAATTTTTGCAGACTTCGGACGATCGGGTTCTCTCTGATTTTGGTTCGGCGGAATTGCTGCGAGAACTTCACTTGCCGATTTACGATCCGATGACGGATTTGCGCTTGCACGAGTGGATGCAGGAACGCCAAGGCAATTTTAGTAAAGCAATGGCTGACGTGGTGGCGGAACCGGCCGGTATGGGTACGATCGGAGTCGTAGCTTTGGATGTGCATGGACGCTTGGCTGCTGGGACTTCGACTGGTGGCAAGGGTTTTGAGCGGATTGGGCGGGTTAGCGACTCGGCGATGCCGGCGGGAAATTACGCGGCTGAAAGTGCGGCGGTAAGCTGTACGGGAATTGGCGAGCACATTATGGACGAGTGTTTGGCCGCGCGAATTGTGATTCGGGTAACGGATGGTTTGAGCTTGAAAGCTGCTTTTGAGCGTTCTTTTGCTGAAGCTGACGAACGTCAACGGGATTTTGGCGCAATTGGAATTGATGCTAGCGGGGCGATCGCGATCGGCAAAACTAGCGAGGTGATTTTGGGTGCTTTTCACAACGGTATGGAAATGGGCGATACTTTGGAAATGAGCAAGGGAACGCTGATTTTTATTGCTTAGCAAAGGCTTCTTAATCGGTGATTTCGCTCCCCGACTTTTCCAAGAAGTCGGGGAGTTCGTTCTGCGTTAGTTTTACTTATTTCTTTCTCACTTCTAGCAAGATGGCGACATTTTATGCAATAAGTTCTGAAAATGCGATCGTCCTATCCTTCATCCGAATCTGAAAAAATATATCCCAAGTCGCGGTATCCATTCACTACGCGAACTACATCAATTCCATCTTCTCTGGGGTAATAAAAAACGATGTAATCATCGACAATAAATCCTCGCAAGCTGGGAGATAGCTGGCTATAATTTTTACCCATATTAGGAAAATCAGCCGTAGCTTTACATCGTTCTCGAATCCTATCAAAAAGTTTACTGGCAGAACTGTAATTATTGCCAGCAATATACTCGCAAATGTCATCTAAATCTTGAACTGCATCATCTGAGAAAGAATAGCTGCTCATAATCCAGACTCAGAAATTGAGCGAATTTTTTCCTGCAATCTGGCAAAAACTACTTCACCATCAGTCACTTTTCCTTGAGCAATTTGCTCAGTGCCGCTAGCAATTTTTTGTCTGAGTTCAGCCAGACGCTGCTGTTTCAGTGCACGATTTCTTTCTTCTAGCAGTTGCAATGCTTCGCTAATTAGTTCCTGAACGCTGTCATAGTTGCCACCTTGTAATTGCGAGAGCACGTAATTTTCCTGTTCTGGTGTTAGGGTAACATTCATTGTCTGGGCCCCTCTAAAAAAACCTTAAGCTGTTCTGGATTTAAATTGTATGTCAAAAAACAATAAAACTCTTGTGGGGCTGTCTCTTATACACATCTCCGAGCCCACGAGACTAAGGCGAATCTCGTATGCCGTCTTCTGCTTGAAA
>ENA-ORBV01002327-ORBV01002327.1-microbial-mat-metagenome-genome-assembly--contig:-NODE-2327-length-40266-cov-9.449352_pt1 | contig 40266 bp, 42 predicted proteins | sample MGYA00237777_ERZ505514 | MGnify/ENA primary metagenome ERZ505514 (study PRJEB26160, sample SAMN06269048) | microbial mat metagenome | isolation source: Oligotrophic lake microbial mat | place... | reverse complement strand
GTGATACCTGGGGCGGGAGCGGCAGCGGGCGCCGCGCTGCCTGCCACCCCAGCTGCATCGTCGGCGACAGCGCTGACGACTGCCGCCGGATCTGCGGAGTTCCCAGCCGCAGCGGGGTCGATCACGCCCGCGGCGACCTGGGCGGGGGTCAGTTCGGCCGAACCGTCCGCGGCGGTCGTGCCGGCGGGGGCCGCGTCCGTCGACCCGGCCTGACTCGTGTCGCCGGCAGCGGCTGCCTCGTCCGCTGCCCTGGTCGTCGTGGCGGCGAGCGCGGTCACGCCGGCGGTGGCCGCCGCGGCCACCACGGCGACGGTCGAGGAGATCACTCTGGCCGCGAGCAACGCCCGGTCACGCGAATGCGGTGTGTAGTGGGCCATGTCTCGGATCGTACATAGGAGATTGGGCGGAAACGACGCAGGGTCTTAGATTCCTCTTGTCAGTCTAGGTTTCACTTTGCGCGAAGTTTTTTCAACGAATCCAGGCTGAGGATGATCAACGCGGCCCAGATCAGGGCGAACCCTGCTACCCGGCCCGGCGACATCCGCTCCCCGAGCAGTGCTACCCCGACGAGTAGCTGCAGGGACGGTGTGACGTACTGGATCATGCCCAGGGTGCTGAGCGGGATCCGCCGGGCGGCTGCGGCGAAGAGCAGCAACACTCCGGCCGTGATCGGGCCGCTAAGGATCAACAGGGTCGTTATGCCAGGTGAGCTGCCGAATGCCCCCTGGCCGCCGACGTGCAACCAGATGAGGTAACCGACCGCGATCGGGGCAAGGACGCCGGTCTCGATCGTCATGCCGGGCAGTGCTGCGACGCCGCGGCCGACGCGGTTCTTCAACAATCCGTACAGCCCGAAGGTTGCCGCCAGGACCAGAGCGATCCAGGGGAGCCGGCCGTCCTCGATGGTGAGGACCACGACTGACAACGCGCCGGTGGCCATCGCCACCCATTGCCAGCGCCGCAGCCGTTCACCCAGCAGGAGTACGCCCAGACCGACCGACACCAGGGGATTGGTGAAGTACCCCAGCGATACCTGCACCACCTGTTCCGCCGACACCCCGTAGATGAATACCCCCCAATTGATCGACAGCAGGAAGGCGGCAAGCGCGAGCCCCAATACCTGCGGCAGTGTGATACGACGGAGTTCGGCAAGGCCGCCGCCGAGCCGCCGCCCCAGGACCGCCAGCAACAGCAGGCAGAACAGCACCGACCACGCAATGCGATGCGCCACGATCTCCACGGCACCCACTGAGGCGAGCAGGGTGAAGTAGAGCGGGAACAGGCCCCACGAAACGTAGGCGGCCAGCCCCATCGCGACCCCTCGGCCGCGAGTGGTGGGCGGTGACTGGGCGACCTCCGGTGACGTCGGGGCCGTGGCCGTCATTGGGGCCCCGGGAGCACCCGGGGCACCGGGAGCACGACCCCCGGATTCAGCATGCCGTCCGGGTCGAAGGCCGCCTTGACTGCGCGCATGGTCGCGATCTCGGCCGCCGATCGGGTCAGCGGCAGCCAGCGGGTCTTGGCTCGGCCCACGCCGTGCTCGGCGGAGATGCTGCCACCGCGAGCGGCCACCTCGCGCAGCACGGCATCGGTCACCTCCTCGGCGGTGTCCTCGCCGAATGCCGATGCAGTCCCGGGCAGGACGTTGACGTGCAGGTTTCCCTCGTTGATATGGCCCCAGATGTAGACCCTCGCTTGCGGCGCGACCCGCTGCGCGGCGGCTCGTAGCGCGGGCAGCGCATCGTGGAGATCGTGAGCGGGAACGGCCACATCGAGTTTGACCGGGATACCCGCGGCGCCGACGGACTCGGTGTGCGCCTCGCGGTAGCGCCACAACCGCTCCCGGGCCGGGGCGTCCTCGGCGACGACGATGTCCGCGACGCCGCTGCCCGGTCCGTCACCGTCCCCGCTCAGCACCTCCAGCGCGCCGTGCAGCGCTGCGGTCGGATCGTCCATGGCGGCTACTTCGACGAGCAGGTACGCCGGGTGCTCCCGAGCCATCAACGGCCCGAGGCCGGTGTGGGAACGCACCAGCGCCAGCCCGTCGGCCAGGAACAGTTCGGCCGATTCGAGATCGGGCAACCGTCCGCTCAGCAGCCGCAGCGCCCGCTGCGCCGCCGTCACCGACTCACACCCGAGGACGGCGACCGCTCTGGCGGCGCGGCGAGGGACCAGCCGCAGCAGCACCCGGGTGATCACGGCTAGCGTGCCCTCACTGCCGGCCAGCAGCCCGGTCAGGTCGTAGCCGGTGTTGTCCTTGGGCAGCGCCGAGAGCCGGCTCAGCACGCTGCCGTCGGCCAGTACGGCCTCCAGCCCGAGAACCTGGGCGCGCATCGCACCGTGCCGCAGCACGTTCTCACCGCCCGCGTTGGTGGCGACGAGTCCGCCGATGGTGACCGATTCGCGGGCGGCGAAGTCCACCCCCACGTCCCAGCCGAGCGGTCGCACGTGGGCCTGCAGAGCGGCCAGCGTGACACCCGCGCCCACCAGCGCGTGCCCGGAAGCTGCGTCGACCGGCCCGATGGCGGCGAGTCGGCGGGTGGACAGCACGACCTCGCCATCGGTGGGGACGCCACCACCGACCAGCCCGGTGTTGCCGCCCTGGGTGACCACCCGGGCACCGGCGTCGCGGCAGGCACACAGCACCGCGGCGACCTGGTCCGTGGTGCCCGGTCTGACCACGAGCGCGGCGCGACCGGTGAACCGCCGGGTCCAGTCGGTCTCGTATGAGGCGATGACCGAGGGGTCGGTCAATGCGTGGTCTGTGCCGAGGATGCCGCCAAGTGTGCGGGCGAGGGTGTCGGCGAGACTCGTGGCGAGTATGCCCACGGGGCTATCGGCGGGCGCGCTCACGAGCCACTTGTCGTGAGCAGCCGGACCCGGACCGTCTCGGGCATCGCCCGAAGCTCCGTGAGCAGCGCGTGTGCCGCATCGCCCGCCGCCTCGCATGCGACGTCGGTGACCGCGTATCCGAGGTCCCCCCGGGTCGCCAGCTGCTGCGCCTCGATGTTGATCTTGTGGTCGGCCATCACCTGGTTGGCGGCGGCCATGACGCCCGGGGTGTTGCGGTGCACGTGCGTGATCCGGCAGGTGCCGGGGCGCGGTTCCGGTGACAGCGGCGGCAGGTTGACCGACAGGCTGGTCTGACCCGTGAGGTGGAAGTCGCGCAGCTTTCCGGCAACGAACCGGCCGATGTCGACCTGCGCCTCCTCAGTGGAGCCGCCGACGTGAGGGGTGAGGATGACGTTGGGCAGCCCGGTCAGTTCTGAGACGAAGGCGTCGCCGCGGCGGCGCGGCTCGTTGGGGAAGACGTCGACCGCGGCACCCGCCAGCCGGCCCGACGAGATCTCCTCGCGCAGCGCGGCGTAGTCGACGACGAAACCGCGCGAGAGGTTGAGAAACAGGCCACCCGGCTTCATGGCCGCGAACTCGGCGCGGCCGAACAGTCCCGCGTTGCCGGGGCGGCCGTCGACGTGCAAGGTCACGGCGTCGGCCACTGCCAGCAACTCGCCAAGGGTGGCGCAGAAGCGAGCGTTGCCCAGTGCCAGCTTCTCGGCGGTGTCGTAGAACACCACGCGCATGCCGAGCGCTTCGGCGATCACCGACAATTGGCTGCCGATGTTGCCGTAGCCGACGATGCCCAGCGTGCGCCCGCGCACCTCGTGGGCACCCGCCGCGGACTTGTCCCACGTGCCGGCGTGCAGCGCCTGGTTGTGGTCGGTGAGCCGTCGGTGCAGGGCGATCACCTCGGCGATCACCAGTTCGACGACACTGCGGGTGTTGGAGTACGGCGCGTTGAACGCCGCGATGCCCAGTTCTGCGGCAGCTGAGAGGTCGATCTGGTTGGTGCCGATGCAGAAGGCGCCGATCGCCTGCAACTGCGGGGCGGCGTCGAGGACATCGGCCGTCACCTCGGTGGTCGACCGGATCCCCAGCAGGGTGACGCCTGCCAGAGCCTGTTGCAGTTCCTCGCCGGACAGCGCTCCCGTACGGGTCGTGACGTCGAATCCGGCCGTCGCCAGGATGTCGACGGCGAGGGGATGGATGTTCTCCAGCAGCAGGGCCTTCACGGGGGTCCATTGTGACCGGTGACCCACGCGATGGCGGTCAGGGGGGCGTGATCAGAGGACGAGCGAGGCCAGTTCCGCGGCGGTGGCGTGCTGCCCGGCGGCCACCGACAGCGGCCACTCGTCGTTGTCCATCATTCGCACGGTGAGATCGACGGTGCCGGCGATCGTGGTGGGGTCCTCCGGGTCCGCCAGGTCCACGGCTTGCACCATGGCCCTGGCGACCCGCGCCACGACCATCCCGCTGAGGCGCCGCGCCAGCAGGCCGCGGCCGACCGCCAGCAGGACCAGTTCGGTGCCGGTCGCGGCGAGGAACATCTGGCCGCCGCCGACGCCGCGGGACGCTCGGCCGCCGCCCGCGCCGCCAACCACTGCCCCCTGGGTACCTCGAGGCTCGACCAGCACACCGGCGGTGACCGGTTCTGAGAGGATTCTCGTGGCCTGCTCGGCGAGTCCCACATGGTGACCGTAGCGCCGTGAGTGGGTCGAAGGGAGGTCCAACATCATGGAACTGCTGACGGCGCTCGGCCTGTCCGCCTCGGCCGGGCTCAACGCCTACATCCCGATGCTCGTCGTGGGCCTGCTCGCGCGCCTGACGCCGGTCGTCGACCTGCCGTCTGCCTGGCGGTGGCTGGAGAACCCCTGGACGCTGGGCACGCTGGCCGTCCTGCTCGTCGTCGAGATCGTCGCTGACAAGATCCCCGTGGTCGATCACGTCAATGACGTGCTGCAGACCGTGGTGCGGCCGACCTCCGGCGGGCTGGTGGTGGGTGCCACCGGCTGGGGCGGCCAAGCCCTGGTCTCCGACCCGCAGAGCTTCCTTCGCGAGGGTGGCTGGGTGCCCATGGCCTTCGGGGCCCTGCTGGCACTGGCGGTGCACCTGGGAAAGGCGGCACTGCGCGGGCTGGCGAACGCGGCCACGGGCGGCGTCGCGGCGCCGGTGCTCAGCACGGCGGAGGACGTGACGTCGGCAGGACTGTCACTGGCCGCGCTGCTGGCGCCCCTGCTCGTCCTGGTGCTGCTGGCCGTCGTGGTCGTGACAGTCGTCAGGCTGCGTCGACGTGCCCGGCGGCGCAGGATGGAACAGGCCGGGCTACCGCCCGCGACGACCTGACCCAGACTCCTGAACGCAACCACTCGAATATCCACAATGAGGAGACAGCCACCACGATGAGCGACGTCACGACGATCACCCTTAACAACGGCATCACGATTCCCCAGCTGGGGTTCGGGGTGTTCCAGATCAAGCCCGAGCAGACTGCCGAAGCGGTCCGGATCGCGCTGGAGACCGGGTACCGCCACATCGACACCGCCGAGATGTACGCCAACGAGGCGGGCGTCGGCGAGGGGGTGCGAGCGTCGGGACTGGACCGTTCGGAGGTGTTCATTACGAGCAAGCTCAACAACGGGTTCCATCGCCCGGACGACGCGCGCCGAGCCTTCGATGAGACCCTGACCGCGCTGGGCTCTGACTACGTTGACCTGTTCCTCATTCACTGGCCGCTGCCCACTCTGTACGACGGCGACTACGTCTCGACGTGGCGCACCCTGGAGGAGTTCGCCCGCGAGGGTCGCGCCCGCTCGATCGGTGTCTCCAACTTCGAGATCGATCACCTGCAGCGGTTGTTCGACGACAGCGATGTGCTACCCGTGGTCAACCAGATCGAGGTCCACCCGTACTTCACCAATGCCACCGTCAGCGACTTCGGCACGAAGCACCACATCATCACCGAGTCGTGGTCGCCGATCGCGCAGGGTGGGGTGCTGGACGACCCGGTGATCGGCGAGATCGCTGCGCGCCTGGACCGGACCCCGGCGCAGGTGACGCTGCGCTGGCACATCGAGAAGGGCTACATCGTCTTCCCGAAGTCGGTCACTTTGGAGCGGATCCGCGAGAACGTCGCCATCTTCGACTTCTCGCTGACCGACGCAGATGTCAGGGCAATCGACGGCCTCGACCGTGGCGAGTCCGGCCGCACCGGCCCCCACCCGGCCACGTTCGCCTACCTCCCCGACTGATGCGGTGACGTCACCTTCGGCGGGCGATGCGAGCCCCGTACAGGTATCGCTTGACGATGTGCCCGGCGTAGTGGGTGTCGATCAGCTGGCGAAGGCAGTCGAGGAGGCCATGCCGTAGCCGGGGATCCAGGGCGCGGTGTCCGGAGTACGTGCCGAGAAGGTCGATGTACTCCCGCGTGGTGTAGGCGATCTCTGCTTCATGGCGCAGGTGGATCGGCACGTCGAAGGCGTCGTCGTCGTCGATCTCGTCGCGCAGCACCGGGATGGCGTGGGCGGGGTTCAGGCGGATGCCAGGCCGTGTCGCCGGGTCCCACCGCTCGTAGCAGGCTTGGGCCTGGTGGAAGAAGCCAGTGGTGCCGCCATAGACATGGTGGGTGGTGACGGTGACCAGCACACCTCCCGGGCGCAGGCACGCGGCCGCGTTCGCGGCTCGCGCGGGGGCTGCTAGCCAGTGCCACGAGGTGAAGGCCATGACGGCGGCCACCGGGCCCCCGGGCGCCGAGAAGTCCTCGAAGGTGGTGGCGACGACCGCGACGTCTCCGGGGACGGTCTCTCGCAGCACGTCCGCCAACCGCTGGCCGGGTTCTATCGCGACGACGGAAAAGCCGCGGGCGGTCAGGGCGCGGGTCGCCTGGCCCGTGCCGGGTCCGATCTCGATGACGCGCTCACCGCGGTGAAGGCCGGTCCGTGCCATCAGGTCATCGATCAGCGCCTCGGGGTAGCCCGGCCTGGCCCGTTGGTATGCCTGCGCGTCCTCATCGAAGATCAGGCCAGTCCGGTCACCGTTCGGCACGAACGCTGCCGCGGAGCGTCTCGACGAGGCGCCGCACAGCGGTGTGATGCTCCTGCGACACGCTGTCCGGGCGCCAGGTGGCGGCGATGCCGACGGCCGCCACCCGGCCGGTCGCCGCGACTCGCGAAACCGCTGCCAGGACCTCGTCGAGGGACGGTCCGCCGGGAGCGGGGAACCTGAGGTCGGGCAGGCCCACGGGGTCGATGACGTCGAGATCGATGTGCACGTAGACGTCACCGTCCGGCACCAGCGTGCTGTCCAGGTCGAGCACCGTCGCCCGCTTGATGGCCGATTCGTCGAGAAGTACATGCTCGGGCGGATCGGTGTCGCGGGCATCGACCAGGACCACGTGGGTGGGGTCCAACGGAGCGAGGCCGAGAGTCGTGGGCAGGGTCAGCGTGCCGACGCCCACGGCCAGCGACAACGGCATCCCGCCCAGGTATCCGGACGACGTCGTCGCCTCGGTCTGGAAGTCGGCGTGGCCGTCGAGCCACACGACACCCGGTTCCAGCCCGGCTCGTCGCATGCCCGTCAGGACGCCCAGGCTCGTCGTGCAGTCACCGGAGATCACGATCGGGCGTTGGCCGCCCTCGGCCAGCGAGTGCGCCACCAGCTGGGCCACGCGCTCGTAGATCGCCGCCATCCGGTCCCAGGCAGTGCCCGTCGGCAGATCGACGACGACCTCGCGATCGGTGATCACCCCGACCTCGAACGGGTTCAGCAGTTCATCGATGTGGTACGGAACGGCCACGATGGTCACCGACGTATGGGTACACCACAAGCGGGGGGATCTGGCTGGTGGTCACGCCGGGCTAGTCGACGGTCCAGGTGTCGGCGCCGCCGAGCAGAGCGGCCAGCGCGCTGTCGCCGGCGGGCCCGCCCGCCGCGCTGACGGCGCCGTCCACCTGGGCTCGCACCAGATCGTCGTAGGTTGGGCGGGAGACGTTGCGGAAGATGCCGACGGGAACGTGCGACAGCGTGACGTCGTCGAGCCGGCTCAGGGCGAACGCGGCGGCCGGGTCGTCGGCGGCCGGGTCGTGGACGATCGGGGCCAGGCCCTGGGCTGCTGCGAACTCGCTGGAGATCACCTCGACACCGCCGCCGTCGCGCCGGGCGACGACGGCATTGGCGGTGCCGTCGGGCCCGCCGAACGTCACCGGCTCCCCGGCGCGTAGCCGAACCAGCCGCGCCTGCGACTCCTCGGAGTCCTTGAGCACGTCGAAGGCGCCGTCGTTGAAGATCGGGCAGTTCTGGTAGATCTCGACCAGTGCGGTGCCACGGTGGCGGGCGGCCGCCCCCAGCACCTCGGTCAGGTGCTTGCGGTCGGAGTCCAGGGTGCGCGCCACGAAAGTGGCCTCGGCGCCGAGCGCCAGCGAGACCGGGTTGAACGGCGCGTCCACGGAGCCGGCGGGAGTGGACTTGGTGAGCTTGCCGCTTTCGGACGTGGGCGAGTACTGCCCCTTCGTCAGGCCGTAGATCCGGTTGTTGAACAGCAGGATCGTCAGGTTGACGTTGCGGCGAAGGGTATGGAGAAGGTGCCCGGCGCCGATGCTCAGCGCGTCGCCGTCACCGGTGACCACCCAGACGTTGAGGTCGGGGCGCGCGGTGGCCAGCCCGGTGGCGAACGCCGGTGCCCGGCCGTGGATGGAGTGCACACCGAAGGTGTCGAGGTAGAACGGGAACCGCGACGAGCACCCGATCCCCGAGACGAACACGATGTTCTCGCGCCGCAACCCGAGGTCCGGCAGGAACGCCTGCACGGCCGCGAGCACCGCGTAGTCGCCGCAACCCGGACACCACCGCACCTCGTTGCCGGGGGCGAAGTCCTTGCGGGTCAGTGTCTCGCCCTCGGCCAGTGCCGGGACACCCGCGAGACCGGAGGGGCCCAAGCCGGGAACGCCCAGATCGATGGTAGTCATCGGCGGTCAGTTTACGCCGCTGCTGAGGTCGTACCCCAGCCTGGCCTGCGGCGACGGTGAGGTCATGGCAGTGATGACGTTCAGCAGGTCACCTGAGGCGAACGGCTGGCCGCGTACGGATGTGTGGCTGACGACGTCGACCAGGTACCGCGCCCGCAGCAGCAGCGCGAGCTGGCCGAGGTTCATCTCGGGCACGAGCACCTGCGGGTAGCGGCGCAGCACGGCACCGAGGTTGACCGGAAACGGGTTGAGATGGCGCAGGTGGGCCCGGGCGACCTGGCGACCGGCCGCCCGCGCGTCTCGCACGGCGGCCGCGACCGGGCCGTACGTCGACCCCCAGCCGAGAACCAGCAGGTCGGCATCACCGGTGGGGTCGTCGACGCCGAGGTCCGGCACGCTCACGCCGTCGATCTTCGCCTGGCGCAGCCGGACCATCCGGTCGTGGTTGTCGGCGTCATAACTGATCTCACCGGTGCCGTCCGCCTTCTCGAGTCCGCCGATCCGGTGCTCCAGGCCCGCCGTTCCCGGCAGTGCCCAGGGTCGGGCCAGGGTCTCGGGGTCACGGTCGAAGGGCCGGAAGACCGGCGCCTCCGGGTCCGTCGGCGCAGCCGCGAAACCGGGGTCGACGCGCGGCAGCAGGGTGACGTCCGGCAGCCGCCACGGCTCGGAGCCGTTGGCCAGGTAGCCGTCGGAGAGCAGGATCACCGGGGTGCGGTAGGTGACGGCTATCCGCACCGCCTCGATCGCGATGTCGAAGCAGTCGGTGGGGCTGGCCGCGGCGATGACGGGCAGTGGCGCCTCGCCGTGCCGGCCGAACATCGCCTGCAGCAGGTCCGACTGCTCGGTCTTGGTCGGCAGGCCGGTGCTGGGTCCGCCCCGCTGGATGTCGCACAGGATCAGTGGCAGTTCCAGCGCAACGGCCAGGCCGAGCATCTCGGACTTCAGGCTCAGTCCCGGACCGGACGTGGTGGTCACGCCGAGAGCGCCCCCGTAGGCGGCGCCGAGCGCGGCGCCGATGCCGGCGATCTCGTCCTCGGTCTGCAGCGTGGTGACCCCGAAGCGCTTGAGGCCGGAGAGGGTGTGCAGCACGTCGGAGGCGGGAGTGATCGGGTACGAGCCGAGCACCAGGCGCAGCCCGGCCTGCTGCGCCGCGACGACCAAACCGTAGGACAGCGCGACGTTGCCGGTGATGTTGCGGTAGCGCCCGGCTTTCGCGGGTGCGGGGGCGATCTCGTAACGCACCGCGAAGGTCTCGGTGGTCTCGCCGAACGCCCAGCCGGCCTCGAACGCCCGGAGGTTGGCCGCCAGGATGTGCGGCCGCTGGGCGAACTTGGTCTCCAGGTAGCGCCGGGTGCCGTCGGTCGGGCGGGAGTACAGCCACGAGAGCAGGCCGAGGGCGAACATGTTCTTCGACCGCTCGGCGTCCTTGCGGCCAAGGGCCAGGTCGGCGAGCGCCTCGACGGTCAGCGCTGTCAACGGCACCCGGTGCACGTCGTAGGACTCCAGCGAGCCGTCGGTCAGCGGGTCGGTCGCGTAACCGACCTTGGTGAGGTTGCGACGGGTGAAGGCGTCGGTGTCGATGATGATCGTGCCGCCGCGGCGCACATCGCCGAGGTTGGCCTTGAGCGCCGCGGGGTTCATCGCGACCAGCACGTCCGGGGCGTCGCCGGGGGTGAGGACCTCGTGGTCGGCGAAATGCAGCTGGAAACTGGAGACGCCCGGCAGGGTGCCGGCGGGGGCGCGGATCTCGGCGGGAAAGTTGGGCAGCGTGGCGATGTCGTTGCCGAGGGCTGCGGTCTCGGCGGTGAAACGGTCGCCGGTGAGCTGCATGCCGTCGCCGGAGTCTCCGGCGAAGCGGATGACGACGTGATCGACGCCTCTGACTGCGCTTGCCGGGTGATGGGCCCCGTTGCTGATGGGTGCGATCGTCGTGGTCTGACTGGACATGGGGTGTCGCTGGCCTTTCGCCGGTTGCTGCCATGCTAGGTGTCCCTGACCGTCACGTGAGATTCCGGTCGACCGCCTGGCGGAACGAGTCGAGCGGCACCCGGGCTTACCGTTGCGGCGTGCACTCGCCGACGGTCTGTGATGTGGGTGAGGACCTGCGGGTGTATTCCCTGGAACTGGCGTGCTGCTCGGTCGAGGTGACGCAGGCGTTGCGCCGGCTGGGGCGCCCGCTGGGTGATGACGGTGCCGGCCGCACCCACGTGCTGCTGGTATCGGGAACGGTGACGCTGGCCTCGGCCGCGGACGTGGTGGTGGCGTGGCAGGCGATGGTCGAGCCGCGGGTCGCCGTCGCCTTCGGGGCGTGCACGATCACTGGCGGGCCGTACTGGGACTCCTACGCCGTGCTGCCCGGCGTGGGGGACCTGGTGCCGATCGCGGTCAACGTGCCCGGCTGCCCGCCTCGTCCTGACGCGGTCGACGCGGCCTTGAACCTGGTGCGGGCCGCCAGGCATGTGGGGGGCACGTGATGGAGGGCACCTCCGCGGCCGACGTGGCACGGTCAGTCGCGGGACAGCTGGGGGTGGCGGCCCACTCGGTGACCGATCACGTCGGCACTGTCACGCTGACCGTCGACGTCGCTTCGTGGCCGGCCGCAGCCCAAGCGGTGCGAGGTGCCGGCTTCGAGGTGCTGGACTGGCTCAGTGCCGTGGACGGCCCGCCTCCCGGTGCCCCGCTAACGGTCGTGGCCATGCTGGTGCGCCACCCGGCCGCGGGCACGCCGCTCGCCCGACTGCTGCTGCGGACCCGGCTGGTCGATGGCGCCATCCCCAGCCTGACCGCGCTGTTCGGCTCCGCCGCCTGGCACGAGCGGGAGACTGCTGAGATGTTCGGGGTCAGGTTCACCGGATTCGCCGAGCCCACTCCCGACGGCGCCACCACCGAGATCAGGCCCTTGCTGACGGCGGCGTGGCCACAGCCACCCGAGACGCCGCCGCTGCTCAAGGCGGCCACCCTCCCCGCCCGCGCCGCCGTGCCCTGGCCGGGTCTCGCCGAACTCCTCGAGCCGCCGGATGCCCCCGCCGACGGTCACCGCCGCCGGGCGACCGGTCGGCGCGCCCTGCCGCCCGGGGTGCCGGAATGAGCGGACATGCCACAGCCCAGGCCCATGGCGTCATCGGGCTGGTGTCCGAGAAGTGCACCGTGTGCATGATCTGCGTCGAGGAGTGCCCGGTGTGGTGCATCGAGATCGGCGCCCACATCGAACTCGACGCCGTAGGATCGCGACGGCCGGTGCGCCGCAGCGTGCTCGACTCGTTCACGCTGGACTACGGCCTGTGCATGTACTGCGGGATCTGTGTCGAGGCGTGCCCGTTCGACGCCCTGCACTGGGCCTCGCTCATGACCCCGCCCGAGCTGGTCGCGACGGACCTGGTCCACGATGCGCGGCGGCTCGCCGGGTGGCAGCGGAACGAGCCGATCCCGCCATCCGTTGATTGACACGAGCGGGCCACCTGCGTCCGCCAAAAGGGAGTGAGAAGGACGTGCCGCGGCACAACCACTACAACGGACTCAAGACCACCCTGCTGTTCAGCGCGATCTTCGGGGTGCTGATTCTCGCCGCCGCCGCGCTGGGTCGTGGCAGCTCGGTATGGATCATCGGCGCAACTGTGCTCGGGCTTGCGATGACGGCGTACGCCTACTGGAACTCCGACAAGATCGCCATCAAGGCGATGCGAGCGCGGCCGGTGACCGAGGCGGAGCAGCCGGCCATGTATCGGATCGTCCGCGAGCTGTCAGCCGCCGCCGAAGCGCCGATGCCCCGGCTGTACATCTCGCCCACCATGGCGCCCAACGCGTTCGCGACCGGCCGCGATCCGAAGAACGCGGTCGTCTGCTGCACGGAGGGCATCCTGGCGATCCTCGACGAGCGAGAGCTGCGCGGCGTGCTGGGCCACGAACTGCTCCACGTCTACAACCGCGACATCCTCACGTCCTCCGTCGTCGCCGCGCTGGCGGGCGTCATCACCTCACTGGCGACGATCGCGCAGTTCACCGCCTTCTTCGGCGGCAACAGCGAGAACCGGCCCAACCCCATCGCCCTGTTGGCCACCGCGCTGCTGGCACCCTTCGCCGCCACCCTCATCCAGCTCGCGATCAGCCGCACCCGCGAGTTCGACGCCGACGAGGACGGCGCGCGCCTCACCGGCGACCCGCTCGCGCTCGCCTCGGCCCTGGCAAAGATCGAGGCGGGTGCCCGGCAGTTGCCGTTGCCGCCGCAGCGGCAGATCGCCAATTCCGCGCACCTGTTCATCGCCAACCCGTTCCGGGCCGGGTCGATGTCGACGTTGTTCGCCACCCACCCGCCCATGGCGCAGCGGGTGGCACGGCTGCAGGCGATGGCCGGGCGATGAGGACGGGAATGCCCGGGGGCCGCAGGATGCTGTACCACCTCTACGTCGGTCACCGGACGGGTGACCGGAGGGACAACCGGGAGCACACATGACGGACACCACGACGCTCGACGCCATTCAGGGAGCCCGAGACAGCCAGCAGCAGCTGCAGCGGCGCCGGGAAGACCTCGTCCGCAGCCGCCAGGAGGCCGCCGCCGGCCGGGCCGAGATCGCCCAGCTGCAGGCCCGGACCGACGCGTTGCAGGGCACGCGAGCCGACACCAAGCAGCGCCTGGCGGAGGCGGAGCAGCTGCTGGAGCGGCTGCGAAAGGACCTCAAGAAGCACGACAAGGAGCGCGAGCAGTTGACCAAGCGGCTGCGGGATGCCCGCAAGTCGCTGGTCGAGCTGGATCGCCGGGTCGGCAGCCGCGAGCAGAAGTACGACCGGGCAGTGCTGGCGGACCTGGTCGAGCGCGAGAAGGTCCGTGATCTGGCGGGTAGTGGCGAAGGCTCCGCCACGGCGACCGCTCAACCGGGCGCACCGGCCTCCGTCGCCAGGACCACCGAGCAGGACAAGCCCGCTGAGCCCGTCAGCGTGGTCGAGCACAAGGCCGACGGCACCACGACCACCACCCGCGGTGGCACGCCCCAGCCCACCAGCCCGCGCGTCGCCGGCACCCGCGCCACCACAACCGCAGCCGCGGCCACGCGCGCGACCCGCACGACGAAGCCCAACCCCAGGAGCTGATCCAGCGGTCAGGCGTGGACGCATCACCATTGACAGGTCTACAGACATGACAATCGCAGAGCCGTTGCTGTGGCCGCAGGTAACGCCACGAGAGGTGGCATTGCCGGTTACGTGGGTCGCAGGGCCGGACGCGAGTCCCATGAGATCGATGTAGCGGTGATCGGTGCGTCCGACGGCGCTGGGACGCCGAATACCACGCCACCTCGGTCATTAATGGGTTGACCTGATGTCAGGGTGAGGTCTTAGCGTCATCGGTGACGTCACACGGAAAGCCGGCGACCGGAAGGGGACGGGCTCATGGACATGCAGTCGACGGCCTTCATGGCGATGTGGAACGCCATGCACGCCCAGGAGGAGCGGCGGTCGTTCTCGCGGGCCACCCTGGGCCGCATCGCTCGTTTCGTGCGGCCGCACGGTCGGGAGCTCGCCGTCCTCGTCAGCCTCAGCGTCGCCCTTGCCGTGCTCGCCGTGGCGACTCCCCTGCTGGCGGGGCGGGTTGTCGAGGCGATCATCGACCGCGAGTCGGTGACGCTGGTCGTGGGACTGGCCGCGGTCATTGCGGTCATCGCGGCGGCCGAGGCAGGTCTGGGGTTGCTCACCTGGTGGCTGGCATCACGGGTCGGGGAGGGCCTCATCCTCGACATGCGCACCGCCGTGTTCGACCACGTGCAGCGGATGCCCGTCGCATTCTTCACCCGGACCAAGACCGGTGCCCTGGTGAGCCGGCTCAACAACGACGTCATCGGCGCACAGCGGGCCTTCGCCGAGGTGCTGTCAGGAGTGGTCAGCAACATCGTCGCCGTCGTCCTGACGCTCGGCGTCATGCTCACCCTGTCATGGCAGGTCACGGTCCTGTCACTGCTGCTGCTGCCGGTGTTCCTGGTCCCGGCACAGCGCATCGGGCGGCGGTTGGCGCGCCTGGAGCGCGACGGTGCAACGCTGAACGCCGCCATGAGCACGCAGATGACCGAGCGGTTCTCGGCGCCGGGTGCCACCCTGGTCAAGCTGTTCGGCTGGCCACGGCGTGAGTCGGGGGAGTTCGCGGGCCGGGCGCGCCGGGTCCGCGACATCGGCGTCCGGACGTCGATGGTGCAGGCCACCTTCGTCACCGCCCTGACCCTGGTCTCGGCGCTCGCTCTCGCGCTGGTCTACGGCCTCGGCGGTTACTACGCCCTGCGGCAGGGCCTGGAGACGGGCGCGGTGGTCTCCCTCGCGCTCCTGCTGACCAGGCTGTACGCGCCGCTGACCGCGTTGGCGAACGCGAGGGTGGACGTCATGAGCGCAGTGGTCAGCTTCGAGCGGGTCTTCGAGGTGCTCGACCTGGTCCCGCTCATCGCCGAGCGCCCGGGCGCCCGGCCGCTGCCGGACGGCCCGCTGCCGGTGGAGTTCGATGCCGTGACCTTCGCCTATCCGGGCGCCGACCGGATCTCGCTCGCGTCGCTGGAGGAAGTGGCCCGCCTGGACGTCCGCGCGGGCGTCGACGTCATCCACGAGGTGTCGTTCCGCATCGAGCCGGGGCAGCTCGTGGCGCTGGTCGGTACGTCGGGGGCCGGAAAGTCGACAATCGCCTCGCTGGTGCCACGGTTGTACGACGTCGACTCCGGTGCCGTGCGCCTCGGCGGCGTCGACGTCCGCGACGTGACGAGCGAGTCGCTGCGGCTGGCCGTCGGCATGGTCACCCAGGACGGGCACCTGTTCCACGAGTCACTGCGGGACAACCTGCTGCTGCCGAGGCCCGCCGCCAGCGAGGCCGAGTTGCTGGAAGCGCTGACCCGGGCACGGCTGGCCGATCTCGTGGCGTCGATGCCGGACGGCCTGGACACGGTGGTCGGTGAGCGCGGGTACCGGCTGTCCGGCGGCGAGCGCCAGCGGGTGACGATCGCTCGGCTGCTCCTGGCCAGGCCCCGGGTGGTCATCCTCGACGAGGCCACGGCCCACCTCGATTCCACGTCCGAGGCCGACGTCCAGGCCGCACTCGGTGAGGCGCTGGTGGGCCGCACTGCGTTGGTCATCGCCCACCGGTTGTCGACGGTCAGGGCCGCAGACACCATCCTCGTCGTCGAGGGCGGCCGCATCATCGAGCGGGGCACCCACGCCGAACTGCTGGTCGCGGGCGGGCGATACGCCGACCTGCACCGCACCCAGTTCGCGGCAGAGCCGGTCGCCGGCTGACGGGTCAGCGGGGCGGGCGCCCTCCGCTCAGCTCTTCACCGGATCAGCGGCGGTCTACGCCAGGGTTCACTGGCATCATCGCGCGGGTGGCGCGCAGTCCGAGGGAGCGATCGAAGGGTCGTCGGCCTGCGGTGACTCCTGGGCGTCGGCGGCGCTTCGGTGGCCGGGCGACAACCGTGGCGCTCGTGCTGCTGGCCGTGGTGCTGCTGGGCGGGGCGGCGATCTCGTGGAGCCGGGGCGTCGCCGAGCGCGAGGCCGTCGAGGGCGCGCTGGATGACGTGCCCGGCTTGCAGCCGGACTCGGCCGAGGTCGCCGAGACCACGGTGGCGCCGCCGGCCGACGCTCAGCCGGCCGAGGTGGTGCGGGTCATCGACGGGGACACGCTGATCGTGACGGGGGAGCCGGGGACGGTGCTCGCCGCCGCCGGGGAGACCACCATCCGGCTGCTGCAGATCGATACCCCCGAGGTCGACGGCCCGAACACCACCGAGCAGTGCTTCGGGCCGCAGGCCAGTGCCTACACCACGCAACTACTGCCCGGCGGCAGCATGCTGCTGTTGGGCCGCGACGAGGGGCTGACCGATCAGTTCGGTCGCACGCTGGCCTTCGCCTGGACCGCCGACGGGAGGTTCGTCAACGAGCTGATCCTGCGCAACGGCTACGGCTACGCCAGCTTCGTCTCACCCAACGACCAGCACATCTCGGTCATGTTCACTGCCGAGGACGCGGCCCGCTCGGACCGCCGTGGCCTGTGGGGAACGTGCGCCTGACGCCACCCTTCGATAGCCCCCGAGACAACCCGGACAGCGCCGAGGGGCGGCCGGCATGTGCCGGACGCCCCTCGGTGTTCCCCAGCCCTTACGGGTGGTGCTGTTCAGTCGCGCGGTCGGTGCACTCGATCAGGACGCGGCGGGCGGCGTCAGGACCGTGTCGATCAGGTACACGGTGGCGTTGGCGGTCGTGACACCACCGCAGATGACCTGGGCGCCGTTGACGGTGAGGTTGTCGGGGGTACCAGCGACCTCGACGGTGCCGCCCTGGACGGTGGTCTGGGTGCTGCCGGCGATCTCGTCCGGGCTGATCTGGCCGGGCACCACGTGGTAGGTGAGGATCGTGGTCAGCAGTTCGGCGTCGGTCTTCAGCGTCTCCAGGGTCGCCGGGTCGACGGCCGCGAAGGCGTCGTCCACCGGGGCGAACACCGTGAACTCGCTGCCGTTCAGCGTGTCCACCAGGTCCACGCCGGGGTTGTAGGCACCGGTGACGGTGGCGGTCAGGGTGGTCAGGATCGGGTTGTTGCTCGCGGCGACGGCCACCGGGTCGTTGGTCATGCCCTCGACGGAACCTTCACCATCGGGGACCTGCTCGGCGAAGGCCGCGCAGCCCGGGCCGACGGGGCCGGCGGCCATGGCCTCGGAGCCCATGTCCTCGCTCATGGACTCGTCCATGTCCTCGGTCATCGACTCGGTCATGTCTTCGGTCATCGACTCGGTGGTGGCGGCGTCGGTCGGGGACGCGGCGCCGGCGTCAGTGGTGGTTTCCTCGTCGGCACTGCCGCACGCGGCGAGCACGAGTCCGGCGACGGCGAGGGTGGGCAGGAACATGAGACGGCGTGACATGCCGATCTCCTTTCGATGAGGGAATGATGGAGCTGGGTCCGCGTCGGGTGACTCGGCCACGTCGATGTTGTTCATATGTTGTTCGGAGCCGGGGTTTGTTTCGGATTGCCGACATGCCGACCCGTCATGTGACGCTCACCACGACGGAGTGCCAACCGGTCGTTCCGTCCGGCTTTATGGCGGCTCGTTCCTCGGTCTGTGTCGTGCCGTCGGCGGCCGTGGCGCGAACTTCGAGCCGGTGCTGTCCCGGCTCGGCGGCCCACGCATAGCTCCACTGCTGCCACGTGGTGACCCCCGGAACGGGCGCCAGCTGGGCCGGAGCCCACTCGCCGGAGTCGACCCGGACCTCGACCGCCTCGATCCCGATACCCGGCGACCAGGACACCCCGGCAACCGCCACCTCGCCGGCCGGCAGCTTGGCGAAGGGCTCCGGGCCGTCGATGCGTGCGGCCACCTTGACGGGTGCCTGCTCGGCATAGCCGCGAGGCGTCCAGAACGCATCGTCGTCGGCGAAGCGCGTCACCTTCAGGTCGACGACCCACTTGGTGGCCGAGACGTAACCGTAGAGACCGGCGATCACCATCCGCGCCGGGAAGCCGTGCTCCAACGGCAGCGGCTCGCCGTTCATGCCGATGGCGAGCAGGGCGTCGTCACTGTTCAGCACCACCCCCAACGGCGTCGACGCGGTGTAACCGTCCACCGAGGTGGACAGGATCATGTCGGCCTCTGGTGCCACGCCGGCCTCCCGCAGCAGGTCACCGAGCGAGGTGCCGAGCCAGACCGCGTTGCCCGCCAGCCGACCACCCACCTCGTTCGAGACGCAGACCATCGTGATCTCGCGCTCGACCATCCGGCGCTGCAGCAGGTCGTTCCAGTCCAGGGTGATCTCCTGCTCGACCAGCCCGTGGATGCGCAGCGTCCAATCCTCGGCGGGCAGTCGCGGCACGCTGAGCGCGGTGTCGATCCGGTAGAAGTCGGGGTTGGGGGTGCGGAAGGGGGTGCGCGGGCTGACCTCGGCGCCGGCGGGCACCGGTGGCGCGGTCTCGGCGGCGGCGGGCAGTCCGATGCCGGCACGCGACGCGGTGGCGTTCCGCAGCCGGGCGCCCAGCTCTCGACCGGCCACGGCAACGGCGGCCGCAGCGGCGGCTGCGCCACCGGCGAGGATCAGGAAGGTGCGACGGCCCCGAGCAGGCGCGCCCCCGCTCTCGGCATCCGCATCCGCATCGGCTTCGGCATCGGAGACGCCACCGGAATTGGCCCTGCCTGCGGGCGCTGCCGCGCGGCGCGCCAGCCGCAGCAGCACCGGAATGGCCACCGCCGCGCCGACGATCGTGGGCAGCGGGTCCAGCGGCCGGGCACCCTGCGAGAGCAGCGCGCCGGCCACTCCCAGCACCGCGATGCCGCCGGCGATCGCAGCCCCGGCCAGCGGCCGTCGGACGGCCACGATGCCGGCGATCGCCGCGCCGATGGCTACCAGGGCGGCGGTGACGATGAGCAGGACGAGCTTGTCGGCGGTGCCGAACCAGGCGATCGCCTGCTCGGTGACCGCCGGTGGGCTGTAGCGGACGACGGCATCGCCGACCGCGATCAGCGGTGGGGGAGTCCGGGTCAGCGCGGCCACGAGTTCGGCTACCGCCAGCAGCACGGCGGCGCTGAGTAGTCCGGCGATGGCGCCACGGGCTCGGCTCGGTGTCATGACGGCTGTTCGGACGGCACGCGCCCCGCGGATTGCCCGCCACGCCCGTGTGATCACCCACACAGCGAACAGGTCCCAATCCGACAACGATCGGGTGGCGTATGCATTCCAGAGGGGTTCCGTTGCGCGCGGGATCAGGCAAGCGAATGGTGACGAGGAGGTGAACGGTCGACTATGTATGTCGTGCCCGATGACAACCGCCCCGGCCCCGCCCGGCCGTCCGGTCCTGCCGCTGTGCCGAGCGAGGGAGAGGAACTGGCGGCCCTTGTCCGCTGGGTGACTCTTGGTGACGACCGGGCCTTCGCGGAGCTGTACGACCGCCTCTCACCGCTGATCTTCGGAATCTGCCGGCGGGTGCTGCGGGACATGGCGGAGTCCGAGGAGGTCGCCCAGGAGGCCCTGCTGGAGATCTGGCGAACGGCGTCCCGGTTCGACCCCGCCCGGGGCAGCGTCCGCTCGTGGTGCGCGACGATCGCCCATGCGCGCGCGGTCGACCGGGTGCGCTCCTCGCAGCGTCGGCGTGCCCGCGAGGACGCGGTCGGCAAGCCGGATCCCAATCCGGGCGATGTCGTGGCCGAGGAGGCCACGGCGCGCCTGGAGGGCGAGCGGGTGCGCCGTGCGCTGCTGGACCTGTCTCCCCGGCAGCGGCAATCAGTCGAACTCGCGTATTTCGGTGGGAACACGCACACCGAGATCGCGGGAATGCTCGATATCCCGCTAGGGACTGTCAAGACCAGAATTCGGGACGGTTTGCTGAGAATGCGACATCTCCTGGGTGACGACGGCGACCCACCCGATCATCGGCATCTGCTCTCGCACACCGCGAACAACCACCCGACACAGACCACGATCCACCGAAGGACCCGGCCACGCAGAGGAGGCGCGAGATGAGACCGGACGCCCACACGTTGCTCGCGGCTTACGCCGCGGACGCCGTCGACAGCGACGAACGCCGTGACGTCGAGGCTCATCTCGCGTCCTGCCCCACCTGCGCCGAGGATCTCCTCGGACTGCGCGAGACGCTGGCGTCGATGGCCGAGCAGTTTGCCGAGCCCCCACCGTCGTCGATGCGCTCAGCCGTCTTGGCCGCCGCCGCCGCCACACCGCAGGTGCGTCCCGCTACCCGCCGCGAGGTGCTGGTGCCGTCGAGACCGGGCAACCGGGTCGCCGCTCGCCGCTCGCCGCTGCTGTTCGCGCTCGCCGCGGGTTTCGCCGCGCTGACCGTGCTGGGCACCGCGACGGCCGCAGTGCTGTGGCAGCAGCTGCAGGATGCCCGGGACGAACGCTCCGGGACCGCGGCGATCCTCGCCGCAGCTGACGGGCAGGTACTGCGGGCGACCGCCGACCTGCCTCCGGAGCTGGCCGTCCCGGCAGGCTCGGGTGATGTGGTCGCGGTGGCCAGCGAGTCCAGCGACGCCGCCGTCATCGTCACCTCCGGGCTGCCGGATGCGCCCGACGGCCGGGACTGGCAGGTGTGGTATCTGGGTGACAACGAGGTCAGGTCGGCGGGACTCGTCGATCCGGCGGGCGGTGTGGTCCAGCTCGACGGCGCGCTGGGTGACGCCAGTGCGATCGCGGTCAGCCTGGAACCCGAGGGCGGATCGCAGGCGCCGACTACCGAACCGGTGGCGGTGTTGGCGCTGTCCTCGTGACCGGCGCTGGCCCAGGCGCCGCCTTCCCTGGGCAGACAACGGTGGACCGTCGCCCGCCTCCTGCGTAGGTTAGTTGTGCGTCCAGCCGATTGGGGCGCGCGAGGTAGGGAGGTGCGACGGTCACATGCGTTCTGGCATCGAACCGCAACCGTCGGGCCAGGCGGGGATGCGCCGGGCCAACCTCAGTCTGGTGCTGCGGCATCTGCAGACTCGCGGGCCGATGTCCAGAGCGTCTGTCGCCGCCGAGGTGGGGCTCAACAAAGCGACCGTGTCCAGCCTCGTCGCGGAACTCATCGAGCGGGAACTGATCACCGAGGGGCACGTGCAGCGCCAGGGCACCGTGGGGCGACCTGGTCAGTTACTCCACGTCGCGGGTGGCGGAGTCGTCGGGGTGGGCGCCGCCGTCAATGCGGCATTCCTCGCCGTGGTGGCCCGAGATCTCGCTGGGCACACGGTCGCCGAGCGACGGGTGGCTCACGACATCGCCGCTGCCGGCCCGGTCCGCTCGGTGGCCCTGCTCGGCCGAGCGGTGCTGGAGGTGCTCGGCACCGTCGAGCGCCAGGGGTACGACGTCGCCGGGGTGACGGTGGCGGTCCCGGGCCTGGTCGACATGCACCGCGGCATGGTGCGCGTGGCGCCCAACATCGAGTGGTCCGACCTGGCCCTGGTGGACCTGCTGCAGTCCCGGCTGCGCCGCCCCGGTCTCGTCGTCGAGGTCGGTAACGACGCCAACCTGGGGGCCATCGCCGAGCACGCCTGCGGTGTCGCGGCCGGTACCCCCGACCTCGTCTATCTCAGCGGCGAGACCGGCGTCGGGGGAGGGATCATCATCGACGGCCAGCTGATCCGCGGCTCGGTCGGGTTCAGCGGCGAGGTCGGTCACATGCCACTGGGTGATCCGCGGCTGACCTGCGGGTGCGGCCGGATGGGCTGCTGGGAGACGGTCGTGGGGCTGGGCGCACTGTTCCGTTCTGCGGCGCGCTCACCGGTGGATGACCTGCTCGACATGGGGATCGACGTCGACGCCAGGCTCGCGCTGCTGGGGCGCCGCGCCCGTGATGGCGATCCGGCTACGCTGGCCGTTTTGGACGCGGTTGGCGATTCCCTCGGTCGCGGCGCCAGCGTGCTGGTCAACCTGGTCAACCCCGGCGCGCTGGTGCTGGGCGGGTACTTCGGAATCCTGGGGTGGCACTTCTCGCCACGAGTCGCGCAGGGCCTGGACCAGCATGTCATCGCACCCGACGTCGGGGGCTGTGCCGTTCACGCCTCCACCCTGGGCTTCGCCGCGCCCTCGATCGGTGGCGCGATCGTGTCGCTGCGCCGCGTCCTCGACGACCCCACCCTGGTCCCCCTGGCTTCGGTCGCTCCCGAGTCCGCGACCGCCTGATCCACTCGACGAACCAACGATGAGGAGTCTTCGATGATGAGCACGCCCACCCCGGCCGACCGCTTCACCTTCGGGATGTGGACGGTGAACTGGGCGGGCCGCGACCCGTTCGGCGATCCCACCCGAGCGTTGATGGACCCGGTCCACATGGTCGAGCGGTTGGCCGAGCTGGGGGCGGCCGGCATCACCTTCCACGACGACGACCTCGTGCCGTTCGGCTCGACCGACGGCGATCGCGACAAGATCGTCGACCGGTTCCGCCATGCCCTGGCCTCGACCGGTCTCACCGTTCCGATGGTCACCACCAACCTGTTCACCCACCCCGTGTTCAAGGACGGCGCCTTCACGTCCAACGACCGGGCGGTGCGCCGCTACGCCCTGGCGAAGACGGCGCGCCAGATCGACCTCGGCGTCTGCCTCGGCGCGAAGACCATCGTGATGTGGGGTGGCCGCGAGGGCGCGGAGTCGATGGCCGCCAAGGACATCCGGGCGGCCCTGTCGCGCTACAAGGAGGCCGTCGACATCCTCGGCGCTTACACCGTCGAGCAGGGCTACGACGTCCGGTTCGCCATCGAGCCAAAACCCAACGAGCCTCGCGGCGACATCCTGCTGCCCACCGTGGGGCACGCGCTGGCCTTCATCAACTCTCTGGAACGCCCCGACCTCGTCGGCGTCAACCCCGAGGTCGGTCACGAGCAGATGGCCGGGATGAACTTCCCGATGGGCATCGCCCAGGCGTTGTGGCACGGCAAGCTCTTCCACATCGACCTCAACGGACAGAACGGCCTGAAGTACGACCAGGACCTGCGTTTCGGCGCGGGTCATGTCAAGGAGGCGTTCTTCCTCGTCGACCTGCTGGAGAGCCCCGGGCCCGACGGCTCGCCGTCCTACACCGGCCCCCGTCACTTCGACTTCAAGCCGCCCCGGACCGAGGACGAGGCCGGAGTGTGGGCTTCCGCGGCGGCCTGCATGCGCAACTACCTGATCCTGGCCCAGAAGGCGCGCGCCTACCGCGCCGACCCGGAGGTGCAGGCGGCGCTGGCGGCGTCCCGGGTGCCAGAGCTGGCCGTGGCGACGTTGGCGCCCGGCGAGACGCTGGCCGATGTGCGTGCGGAGAGCGTGGACATCGAGGCACTTGCGCGGCGCGGAATGGCGTTCGAGGTGCTCGACCAGTTGGCGACCGAGCACCTCTTCGGCGTCCGCTGAGGCGGCGGCACAGCGGATGTCCCTGGTAGCGGGGGTCGACTCCTCCACGCAGGCCTGCAAGGTCGTCATCCGGGACGCCGCGACCGGCGAGCTGGTGCGGGCCGGTCGCGCGGCGCACCCCGACGGCTCCGAGATCGACCCCTCGCACTGGTGGCAGGCGCTGGAGCAGGCGCTCGCCGACGCGGGTGGCCTCGACGGGGTCGCGGCGATGTCGGTGGCCGGGCAGCAGCACGGCATGGTCACCCTGGATGCCCGTGGGCAGGTGGTCCGGCCGGCGCTGCTGTGGAACGACACGCGCTCGGCCGGTGCAGCCGCGGACCTGGTCGGCGAACTCGGCGGGCCACAGGCGTGGGCCACGGCCACCGGGTCGGTGCCGGTGGCCTCGTTCACCGTCACCAAGCTGCGATGGCTTGCCGAGCACGAGCCGCGGTCGGCGGCCCGCGTGGTCGCGGTGGTGCTGCCGCACGACTGGCTGACGTGGCGGTTGCTCGGCGGCGCCGACCCGGCGGCCGTCAGCACGGATCGCGGTGACGCCTCGGGTACCGGCTACTGGTCGGCGGTGACCGGTGAGTACCGGCGTGATCTGCTGACCCTGGCCTTCGGTCGGGACCTCTTGCTGCCGAGGGTGGCGGGGCCGGCCGAGGTGGTCGGGCGCACTTCCGCTGGGGTCGCGCTCGGGGCGGGCACCGGGGACAACGCCGCCGCCGCGCTCGGTCTGGGGGCAGCCGCCGGTGATGTGGTGGTCTCCGTCGGCACGTCCGGCGTGGTGTGTGCGGTGTCGACCACGCCGTCGGCCGACCCCTCGGGTGCGGTGGCGGGCTTCGCCGACGCCACCGGCGCCTTCCTGCCGCTGGTCTGCACGCTCAACGCCGCTCGGGTGCTCGACGCCGTGGCCCGGATGCTCGGTGTCGACCATGCGACGCTGTCCGACCTCGCGCTGACCGCCCCGTCCGGTGCCGACGGGTTGGTCCTCGTGCCCTACCTCGACGGGGAGCGCACTCCCGATCTGCCCGCGGCGAGCGGGGCGGTGCACGGCTTGACGCACCGCAACTCCACGTCCGCCCATCTGGCGCGGGCGGCGGTCGAGGGCGTGCTGTGCGGTCTTGCCGACGGCCTGGATGCGATCCGGCGACAGGGGGTGGCGGTGCGGCGGGTGCTGCTGGTCGGTGGCGGTGCCCGGTCGGTGGCGGTGCAGCAGATGGCGCCGGTGGTCCTCGGGATGCCGGTCGATGTGCCGGAACCGGGTGAGTACGTGGCCGACGGCGCGGCCCGGCAGGCCGCGTGGGCGTTGTCCGGGGCGGCCACGCCGCCCTGGCCGCAGCCGCCCGGCGGGATCGTTCGTATCGAGGCGGACGTCGACCCGGCTGTTCGGCAGCGCTACTCGGAGGTGTCGTTGATGGTCTCGGCGCGCGAGGACTGAGCTGCGCCTTGTGACCGGAGGCCGCGGAGTACTTCCTGAGCACCGGTGAGGCTGGGGCCGACGCCGGGTGGATGCTGGGCACCAGCTACCACCGCTGGGCCACGCTGTTCACGATGGCCAGCATGATTGGTTTCGTCAATGCGTGCTGGGCGGCACCACGGTCGCGCTGGCGTTGCGGGGCCTGGCGGGTGCGCCGTTGTGGCTCGCGCTGACGGTGGTGGTGGTCGTCACGGCTGCACTGGTCGCCGGTGTGCTCCGGTACATCGGCATGAGATTCGCCCGCGCGCTGGGCGCCCACGCCGTGGCTCCGGCCTCGTCGTCCACAGGTGGCTGAGCTGCGGCTGCGCCGGGAGCGGTTTCGGTGGCACGCTCGAGGGCATGCGCTACGCCGTCGATCCTGCCGACCTGATCGCGCTGTGGGACACGTGGGACGAGGTGAGCGCGCGTCTGGTGGCCGCACGTGGCCGCCTGCCCGAGGGCGGGAACGTCTACCTGCCGGGGCGTTCCGGGGCGCTCGACCCTGCGATTCACTCTCTACTCGCTGGCCTTCGGGATGGCCTCACCCAGGGGGCCGTGGCGGCCGATCGAGGGGGTGAAGCGCTGGCCGAGGCTGCCCGTGCCTACCGGGAGGCCGACACCCCGTTCACTGCGACTGACTGATCTACGCGGCTGAAACATAGGGCGGTTAAGGTCGCCATATGGCGCGTGTCGAGTCGATATCCGAGCTGGAGCGGTTGTATCGCGAGCCGACGGAGCGCGTGCGCAGCAAGAAGCGCGACCATCTCGACGCCGGAACGCGCGCCGTCCTGGCGGCTTCGCCGTTCGTGCTGCTGGCGACGTCCGATGCCGACGGCCGGTGCGACGTCTCACCCCGCGGGGGCCCGGCCGGCTTCGTCCGGGTTCTGGATGATCGGCACGTCGCATTGCCGGATCTCAACGGCAACAACCTGCTCGACTCGATGCACAACATCATCACCAACGGGCACGCTGCGTTGCTGGTCCTGATCCCGGGGGAGCACGAGACGCTGCGCATCGACGGGCAGGCTCACCTCTCAACCGACGCGCCTGTGCTCGACCTGTTCGCCGAGGAGGTGCGACGCCCCGTGGTCGCCGTCGTGGTCCGAACCGACGCCGTGTTCACGCACTGCGCCAAGGCCTTCCGGCGCAGCCGGCTGTGGGAACCGGAGTCTTGGCCGCAGCAGGCCGCGCGACTGTCCCTCCTGGCGCGATACCGGCAGCTCAGCCTCGACGTGTCCTTCGAGGAGTACGAGGCCGAGATGGCGCAGCGGATCGAGGGCGACCTGGCAGCGGACCGGCCGGTGCGCAGCTGATCAGTCGAGACGCCGTCTCACCAGTTCGACACTGCCTCCAGTCCGCGTTGCGCCGAGCCGGGCAAGCAGCGCCTGGGCTGCGGAGTTGGTGCTGTCCGCCTCAGCGGTCACCAGAGCAACGCCCTTCTCTCTGAGCGGGCGGAGCGCGGTCTCGAGCAGCGTCAGTGCCAGTCGCCGTCGCCGGTGCGGCTGGCGCACGCCGAGCAGCCCCAGCCGGCCGCTGTGCCCGGTTCGCCACGCTCGTGCCATCCCGGCTGGCCTGCCGGTGCTGTCGTCGATGGCGATCAGATAGGTCGACGCGTCGAACCATGGCTGGTTGATGACGTTCCGGCGGAAGGTCTCGACGTCGTTGACCCAGCCATCGCAACCGGGAACGTCCTGCCGCAGCTCCTCGTCCAATGACGCCAACTGGGCGACGTCGACCGTGTCAGCGGTGTGAAGCGTGTAACCGTGGGGCAGCGTCCCTGCTGTCGCCGTCGTCGGGACAACGAACTCGTCCTCGCGCCGCAGCAGCCCGAAGTCGGCCCGCTCGTACAGCGCGATCTGCGCGTGGTCGCTGTCGTCTACATTGCACCGCAAGTCACGGGGGGTGTCGTCGACGACAGCGGCGAGCAGGCGGATGAAGACGTCCTCCCGCCAGGCATCGACCGCCACGAAAGCCCGCCCGTCCGGGCGCGTCAGCAGGTGCGCCCGGCCGGCCACCTCGTCGTCGTCGAGGGCGTGCCACAGCCTGCCGTCGGTGACCCGGACGATATCCAGCTGGCGAGTGCCCATCGGCGGCACTCTACGAGTGCGGCACGGCCGCTGTCGAAGCGTTTGCAGTCAGACACACACGGCGGCGAGGGGCGCGAATTACGCGCAGTGGAGGTGACCCGAACCCCAACTTGGCGTCGATGAACGGAAGCCCGCCGCTGGAGATGAGAGGAGACGCTCGGTGTCGACTGGGGCAAGGTGCCGCTTATCCCGAAGACCAATGCCGAAGCTTTTCCGGAGGTCAAGAAGTTGCTCGATCTGGGTGTGCAGAAGAAGTAGTACGGCTTCAACCTCGAAAGTCTATCCGAGGCGGGTCGGAAGGAGTGCCCGTCACCATCGCCGTGGAGCGGATGGAGGAGTTCTCGCCCGGCCCTGACGCAGATCTGCTGGCGCCCCTGCAGGCCACCGCCGAAATGGAGATGGCAGAGGTTTCGAACAGCTACGGCCCGGGTATCGGCCGGTAGCGCCGCCACCGACGCCGCGAAAAAGTCTACCCGCGCGAAGGCACTCGACAAGAAGAAAGCAGCCGCCCAGTAGGCCATGAATCTGGTCGGCCGCCGTCTCGAGGTCATCCTGCCCTGGGGCCCGGCAGGCCGCGGTATGGCTAGCGGTAGTTGACGAACTGCAGGGCCACGTCGAGGTCCTTGCCCTTGAGCAGGCCGATCACCGCCTGCAGGTCGTCGCGGCTCTTGCCCGAGACCCGAAGCTCGTCGCCCTGGATCTGCGCCTTGATGCCCTTGGGCCCCTCGTCGCGGATGATCTTCGAGACCTTCTTCGCGTTCTCCTGGTTGAGACCCTCCTTGAGGGTGGCGTCGAGGCGGTACTCCTTGCCGGACTGCCGAGGCTCGCCGGTTTCTAGGGCTTTCATCGAGACCCCCCGCTTGATCAGTTTGGTCTGCAGAACATCGAGGACGGCGTTGACCCGCTCCTCGCTGTTTGCGGTCATCACGATGACCTCCTGGCCCGACCAGGCGATCGAGGCCCCCACGCCCTTGAAGTCGTAGCGCTGGTCCACCTCCTTGACCGCCTGGTTGAGGGCGTTGTCGACCTCCTGGCGGTCGACCTTGCTGACCACGTCGAACGATGCGTCTGCCACGGCGCTAGGTTACGGCCCACCGCCGGGCGTGGTGGCGGTCGGCGACGACAGGGTGCGCCAGTCCGAGACGACGACCTCGGTGCCCTCGGCCCGGGCGGGCGGCCGCCGCAGCCGGACGACTGGGCCCAGCAGCCGGGTCACCCCGCTGTACCCCGCACCACACCACGAACGGCTTCCCGGGCGACTCGCCGACGGCCAAGGCACCGATGGCTCCGGCTCGTCCCCGGGGAGGGCAAGGACCGCGCAGTTCACGTCCGCTCATGTCAGCGACGGTATGCAGGGCGCGGTCGGTGCGCCCCTGCAGCCGGGTCGCCCGTCCCGGCCGGGCTGCTACCGTTGTCGTCGCTTCGTTCGGTTCCGTTGGGCGTAGCGACGTGGCAGGTTGCCCGAGCGGCCAAAGGGAGCGGTCTGTAAAACCGCCGGCTCAGCCTACGTTGGTTCGAATCCATCACCTGCCACCACCAGCACCACAGCCTGTAAGACAAGGTCAGGGCCCCACTCCGACACTCAGGGTGGGGCCCGAGTGCTGTCCGGCGGTAGACGGCCATGACCGGCCCGTGGCGGGTGTCCATGCAACCTGGGTGTAACGATCATGAGTCCTGATGATCGACCCGGCGTGGGGTCCTCTGGCGGCCTGGCAGTCGACAGGGGTACACGACGTACCACCTGGGCGGCGACGCGCTCGGCGGGCCCTCGTTCTTCCGGCACGCCGTCGCACTGGCTGCCTTACCTCGCCGTTGCCGACACCAATGCCACCGTGGCCGCGTTCGTCGCCGCCGGAGGCACCGCGCTGGTTGAGCCGAACGACTCGCCGTTCGGCCGGATGGCGACCATCGCCGATCCATGGGGCGCCCGATTCTCGGTGATCTCCATCGCAACCCAGAACGAGTCCCCGGTCTGAGCGGGTGACGCGGCCCGGCAGGTACCGGCCGGTGCGGACGTGTTTGGATCGGGCCGTGACCAGTGACATCGCAGGTCGAGCAGCGCCAGCATCCGCCGGGTTCCACGTGTCGGCAGTGGGACCACTGGGCGGGCGGTACCGGCCGGTCGTCGACCGCTTGACGTGGCACCTGTCGGAGGAGGCGCTCAACCACCAGCGCTTCCGGATCGAGGTCGAGTGGCTGATCCACCTCAGCTACCGCGGGTTCCTGCCCGGCGTCCGTCGGGTCACGCCGCGCGAGGTCGAGCTACTGCACGCCATGGCGGACCGGTTCGACGACGAGACGGTCGCCGAGCTCGCGCGGCTCCGAACGCACCACCGCGCACGACGTCAAGGCGGTGGAGTACCTGCTCAAGGGGCGCCTCGCCGGAACATTGATCGAGGACCTCGGCGAGTCCGTGCACTTCGGGTGCACCAGCGAGGACATCAACAACCTCGCCTACGCCCGCCTGGTGCATCGGGCGGTGCGCGAGGTCTGGCTCCCCGCCGCCGGGCACGTGGCCGACCAGCTAGCGGGCGTGGCGCTGCTGTATCGCAGCGTGGCCATGCTGGCCCGCACCCACGGCCAGCCCGCGACTTCACGACGGTGGGAAAGGAGCTGGCGGTCACGGCACGGCGGCTGCGGCGCTAGCTTGCGCGGATCGAGGCGGGCGAGTACTTGGGGCAAGCTCAACGGTTCGACCGACAAGTATGCCGCCTGGGCGGCAGCCGCGTCTGAGGTCGACTGGCAGAGCGTCTCACAGGAGTTCATCGAGGGCCTCGGCCTGACGTGGAACCCGCTCACCCTGCGGATCGAGTGGCACGACTGGCAGGCCGAGCTGTACGCAGACGTCGAGCGGTTCAAGGAACTGACCCGCGGCCGCCGTGTCGACGAGACCGCGATGCACGACTTCGTCCGCTCGCTCGGCCTGCCGGCGCTGGTCGGGCGTCGGCTGCTCGACCAGCGCCGGCGGGCTACCCCGGGCTGGCGGACGAACTGGTGGACCACCGACGCGACAGGAGCGAATCACGAACAATTACCTGTTCACAGCGGCCGTTGGTGACGTCCTGTCGTACCCTTGCCACCCTCCGTGTCCAAGATGTAGAGCTTCGGGAGCTGGTGATGGTCACGAGATTCCGGCAGAGGGAGACCAAAGTGATCTCCAATCGTCCTGCCCGCTCCATGGTGATCGCCGCCGTGTTGGGTGCCACTGCCGTGCTCGCCGTGGGTGTGGTCCCTGCGAATGCCGTCGCGCGCCAGTACTCCGTCTTCGCCTCCGAAAGCAGCGACTACGCGCGCACCACCGACGTGACCGGGGGTTGCTCGTCCGTTTCGGCCAGGCACTATTACGATCCGGCGTGGAGCGGCACCAACTACTGGACCTCCTGGTACTACGGAGGAGACGTTGCACAGACGCCCCGTACGGCTGAACTCATCAAGGGACAACATTCTGGCTACTGACGAGCGGAGTTCGTGAGTGCGCGGTATCGCCGGACGAGCAGACTGTTGCGTTGGCCGACACGTGCCTGAACACGCACAGCCGGTTCGTCGAAGGTGCTTACCAAATGTCCCCAACGGTCCTGGAGGTGTTGGATGCTCGTTGCGAGCCGTACCGCGCCGCGATCATCGAATGCATCCGAAGTGCTGGAGGTGAGGTGGCGAACGATGCCGGTCGCGAGACGGTTGTGGCCGCCGCCTTCACCGTCCAGGAATCGTCAGGCAGTTTCTGCTTGTCGGACAGTGGGTATCAGCCCTGAACCCACCCGCAGGTCCTTTGTGAGGCACCTGGCCCTGGTGGGCGGTTCGTGCCGATCCGGGTGATCGCCGCAATCACTTTCGCCGTCGCCGTCGTCGCGACAGTTTCAGTAGCCGCAGTGATCGTCCAGCCCCACTCCTCCCAGAGCACGGTCGTCCCCGACGGCGGAGATGCAGAAGGAGTAGCCGGCCCCGGTGATGAGTCGTTCGTGCTGCCGGTTGATCCAGCCCAGGCTCTGCTCGACGGTGGCGTGCCGGACCAATGAGCCGATGAGCGGCACATACGAATCTGTGGACAGGTTCCTGACCATGCCGACGTCACGTGGCTCGAAGGCCCTCAGTTGAATGGCGCCCCAGGCTGGGCGCGCAGCCGGCAACGAGAGCACGCCGCCACGCTACGGGGCAACGCGTTCTTTCAGGACTCTCGGTGCTTCGGGGGGCGGTGCCGGCACGCATGACGATGGGCTCCCGAAACAGGTCGGGTCGAGGCTCAGGCCCACCGGCGCTCCCTGACGGGTGACTGGAGAGCAGGCACGGTGTCGGGCTGGGGCCTAGCGTGGCGGCCATGGAGGTCATTGACTGGCTGCTCGACGGTGACCCGGCCATCCGGTGGCAGGTGCTTCGCGACCTCATTGAGGCACCTGCTGACCAGGTCGCAGCCGAGCGCGCCCGCGTCGAGACCGAGGGGTGGGGAGCCCGCCTGCTCGCCGTGCGAGACCCAGACGGCCAGTGGGACGGCGGCGCGTGCTTCCCGCGGCGCATCGCCGACGACTGGCGGGCCGGTATAGAACCGGACCTCCACGAAGGCCAGCCCTGGACCTCGACGCTACCCACACTGATGCTGCTGCACGACCTCGGCCTGGATCCGGCGAGCTCGGCCGCGCGCGAGACGATCGCGCTGGTCGCCACGAACTGCCGGTGGGAGCACGACGGCCAGGCGTTCTTCGATGGCGAGGTCGAGGCGTGCATCAACGGCCGCACGCTCTCGATCGGCGCCTACTTCGGTGCGGACGTCGACGCCCTCGTCACTGGTCTGCTCGAGGACCAGCTCGATGACGGCGGCTGGAACTGCTGGATCGAGCACGGCGCCACCGTTTCGTCATTCGACTCGACCATCTGCGTTCTCGAGGGCCTGAGTGAGTACGAACTCTCCGGAGGCAGGGTGGCGGTGACCGACGCCCGCCGACGCGGCGAGGAGTACCTGCTGGAGAGGCAGCTGTTCAGACGCAAGAGCACCGGCGAGGTGCCAGCCGAGCGTTATATGCAGTTCTCGTGGCCCCCGCGCTGGCACTACGACGTTCTTCGCGCCCTGGACCACTTTCGCCGCACCGGGGACTCCCCGGACCGGCGGGTCGCCGAGGCCGTGCAGCTCGTCCGCGACGAGCGCCGAAGCGACGGTACCTGGCTGCTCCGGAACACCCACCCAGGCCAGACCCAGTTCGAGTTCGAGGACGGCGACGGACGCCCGAGCCGGTGGAACACGTTGCGGGCGCTGCGCGTCCTCGACTGGTACGACGGCCGACAGTAGCTCGCGCCCACATCGTCGAGGCACTCCTACCGAGCCGCTGGGTTACTCCATATCCTCCGACACGAAGGTCCGGATGAACCCTGTCGCATAGTGGGCGATAAGGCTCACTACGACCATGGACTTGACCCCGGCCAGGCAGGCGTTCCGGCGAGGGATCGGCTACCGGGTGAGGCGCAGCGGGCCTGCTTCGGTGGACAGGCCGGAACCTGCAGAAGTCTCTGTAGAAGGCCAGTAGGTGGGGCTTATAGTCGACGTCGAGCAGGTACCAACAGGCTCGTTCACCTTCCTCCGCGGCTGTCGGGAGGAGCCTGCGACCCGATCCCTCGTCGCTGGTGTCGCGGATGGACCGTCGGGGCGGCCCGCCGGCACTATCTGGGGTCTTTCGGGGGGTCTGGGCCCCGTGCCTGAGTGGTGACCCGGGTCGACCGATGATCGGGTGAAACGCTGGTCAGGGCCGGTACAGCAGTCGGGCTTGCAAACCGTAGTGGCAGCAATGTCACCGGGGGTTCGAATCCCTCGCCCTCCGCTAGGGATGACTGTGCAGTCCGCCTCTGAGTCGTCAAACCCTTAGGTGCCGCTACCCATAGACGCGGACATGCGGCTCATGCCGCGAACGGCGGGGGCCCGGTCTTCTGCTGAGCCCGCCCTCGTGGGTCGTGCGGCGCCCGGTCTGGGTGAGCCGACCGGCCGCCGTGCCCCTCATCCCACCGTGTCGAGGCTGACCGCCCGCGTGATCCGCCGGGCCCGACGCCCAGCGGCCACCCGTCGGCCGAGCAGCAGCAGGCCGAACCCGATCAGGTACAGGACGAGGTTGACCCCGCCGTACCCGAGGACCGAGCTGTAGTCGGACGACGGGAACGGTCCACCGAAGGCGGCCTCGCTGCCACCGGCCCAGTCGGTGATCAGGCTGAGGGTCTGGAAGGCGAACACCGGGCCGAACGCCGCGACGTAGGCGAGGACGGCATTGGTCCTGCTCGCGAGGAGCAAGCCGAGGGGGAACGGGAGGAGCAGGACGAGCAGTGCGCACATGACGTCTCCTGAGGTGTGGGTGGACCGGGACTCCTGACGAGGACCCGGCGTGACGAAGCCACGGTCCCGACGCTGGACACACGGGGTCATCCAGGCAGACGCTGGTTGCTATGCGCGTGCTGGCACGGAGTCACGGGAGTGCCCACCGGCCCCATGATCAGCAGGTGAGCAGACGGAGCCGTGCGACGGTCGTGCTTCCGGTCACCGCAGCCGTCGCCGGGACTGTGCTCGTGGTGACCGCGGCAGGCGAGGAGGTCATCAGCCCCGCGGGGGCGGCGCTCACGCTCCTCAGCGCGCTGCCCGGCTTCGTCCTCGGCCTGCTCGTGCTTGCCCGGCGACCCGCCAGCCCCGCGGGCCCGGCCCTGCTCGCCCTGGTTGCCGCCCCCGTCCTCACCTACGGCGTGGAGAGGTGGGCATCGACGGCGGCCACCGGGGACCCGTGGTGGGGCGCTGAGGTGCTGGCCCGGGTGGGCGTCGGCATCTGGGTGTTCAACCTGGCGGGGTTCGTCGTGCTGTGCCTGACCTTCCCCGACGGACCGCTCCCCGGGCGGGCCTGGCGGGCGGTGCCGTGGGCGTGGCTGGCGTCGGCGCTGATAGTCGTCCTCCTGGTGGCGCCGTCCGGGGCCGACCAGTCGGACAGTGGGCCGACGGGCGCCGCGATCGCCCCCATCGCCGTGGCGTTCCTGGCGTTCCTCGCCACTCTGCTCGGTGCAGTGGCCTCGCTGGTGGTCCGGTACCGGCGCGGGGACGACCTGGTCCGGCAGCAGCTGCGGTGGCTGCTGCTCGGCGCGGGCAGCGTGCCGGTGCTGCTGGCGGCCGGGTGGGTGGCGGAGGTGTCAGGTGCCTCGACCCTGGTCGCCTACAGCGGCTTCGTCTTCGCAATGCTAATCCTGGTGCCGGTGGCGGTGACTGTGGCGATCCTGCGGCACGACCTGCTGGACGTCGACCGGCTGCTCGGCGACACCGTCGCCTGGGTGCTCACCAGCCTGGTCTCGGCGGGGGTGTTCGCGGCGGTCGTGCTCCTCGTCTCGGAGCTCGGCCGGGGAGTGGTGGCGCCGAGCGTCGGGGTGACGTCCGCGGCCTTCGTCACGGCCCTGATGCTGCTGCCGCTGCACCGCCGGCTGCACGGGGGCGCGGCCCGGCTGCTCGACCGGGACCGTACCGTCACCGTCGAGGCGGTGCGCCGGTTCGTCCGGGACGTCCGCGACGGTGAGGCGGAGCCGGAGGAGGTGGAGGGGGTGCTGCGCCGGGCGCTGGACGATGACGGCCTGCGGCTGCTGCTGACCGCCCCCGGGACCGGTCAGCGCGTGGACCTGCAGGGGGTCGCCGCCCCGGAGGCAGCCGGGACGGAGGTCCCGCTGACCGTGCGCGACGCCCCGGTCGCCGTCGTGGTCCTCGGCCACACTTCGCGGCGCCGGCTGCGGCTGGCCCGCGAGCTGGCGGCGGAGGCCCGGCTGCCGATCGAGGTCAGCCGCCTCAGACTGGAGCTGCGGGGTGCGCTGGCCGAGATCCGCGACAGCCGCGCCCGCCTCGTCGAGGCCTCGGCCCACGAGCGACGCCAGCTCGAGCGTGACCTGCACGACGGCGCCCAGCAGCGTGTCCTCGCGGTGGGCATGCGGCTGCGATCGGCCCAGGCCCGGCTGCACCCGGACGACCCGACCTACGCCGACCTCGATGCCGCGGTCGCCGGCCTGGAGGCCACGGTGGCCGAGCTGCGGCGGCTCGCGCACGGCATCCGGCCCAGCGGGCTGGACGACGGGCTCGGCGCGGCGGTGCGGTCCCTGGTCGCCGGCTGCCCGCTGCCGGTCGAGGTGTCGGTGCCGGACGTGCCGATGAGCGACGCGGTGGCCAGCACCGCGTACTACGTCATCGCCGAGGCGATGGCGAACACCCTCAAGCACGCCCGGGCCGGCGCGGTCCGGATCTGTGTGGAGCCTCGGGACGGCCGGCTGGCGGTCGAGGTGGTCGACGACGGTGTCGGTGGCGCCCGGGCCGCGTTCGGGTTGAGCGCACTGCAGGACCGGGTCGCCGCGCACGGCGGCCGGGTCGAGGTGGTGAGCCCGGCGGGGGCCGGCACGTCGGTCCGGGCACTGCTGTGACCCTCCCCGCGGCCGCACGAAGGGACCCGACGTGATGCGCGTCGTCCTGGCCGAGGACTCGGCCCTGTTCCGGGAGGGCCTGCTCCGGCTGCTCACCGAGGCCGGGCACGACGTGCTAGCCGTCGCCGACGCCGACGACCTTCGGGCCGCGGTTCGCGCCGACCCGCCGGACCTGGTCATCGCCGACGTGCGGATGCCCCCCACCATGGCCGACGACGGCGCCCGCACCGCGCGCGAGCTGCGGACCGAGCTGCCCGACCTGCCGGTGCTCCTGCTGTCCCAGCACATCGAGACCCAACAGGTGCGCGACCTGGTGGCGAGCGGGTCCTTCGGCTACCTACTCAAGGACCGGGTGCTGCGGGTCGGCGACTTCTTGGACGCTGTGCAGCGGGTCGCGGACGGCGGCTCGGCCCTCGACCCGGCCGTCGTCGGGGCACTGATGGCCCCGGTCGGCCGGGACGACCCGCTGCACCGGCTGAGCCAGCGGGAGCGCGAGGTGCTCGCCCTGGTCGCGGAAGGCCTGTCCAACGCGGCCATCTCCGCGCGGCTGTTCCTCAGCGAGCGCACCGTCGAGACCCACATGCGGTCGATCTTCCACAAGCTCCGCCTGGTCGACTCCGACGACACCCACCGCCGCGTGCTCGCGGTGCTCGCCCACCTCACACGATGAGGACGCGATGCCTCAACATCACAGATGCTGATGCTTGCCGGCCGCGCCCCGGGTCGCGCCTCGCTTGAACGGCCATCCGGGGCGCGACCAGCTGCCCCTGCGGTCCAGCCAGCTGGCGCTCACCGACCAACCACTGCAACAGAATCACCCGATGATCGCGTTCCCACCCGCGCCAGGCGACGACCTCACCATGGTGATCCCGGCGTGCTCAGGTCCGGGTGCGTGCGGCTCACCGAGGTTCCTTCGCGTTCGCGTGGTGGTCGAGGTACTCCGCCAGCGCGGTGCGCATCAGGGCCGAGTAGTCGTGCGCTACTCCGGCCTCTATGAAAGCCAGCCCGCGCCGGTCCAACTCCTCCGGCAGGGTGGCCTGCCGTTTGGGGGAGCGTCCCGCCGGGCGGTGGCGACCCAAGGTCTTGCGCCCGCGCACCGCGCGCTCGACCTCCTCCGGACCGGCGCAAGGCTTCGGCCGCCCCACCGAGTGATCGTCGTCGACACTGGTCCCCTCGTTGCCGCCGCATTGTCGGGGGACGACCATCACCGGGCATGCGTCGACCTCTTCGCTGCCGCCCACCTCGACGGGCAACAACTGGTGGTGCCATCCCCGGTTGTGTCGGAGGTCTGTTACTTCCTGGGACGGGTCGCCGGCCCAAGGATCGAGGCTGGCTCCACCGCTGCGGTCGCCGAGGGCGTCTTCGTCGTCGCCGAGCTGGACGCCGCCGACTGGCGTCGCATGACCGAGCTCATCCTGCAGAACGGCGACCTCCCCTTGGGAGCTGTCGACGCGGCTGCCCTGGCTATCAGCTGCCCTGGCTATCAGCGAACGCCTCGGAATCCTCGACGTGGCCACGCTCGATCGGCGCCATTTCAGTATCCTCAGACCCAAGCACGTCAGGGCATTGAACCTACTTCCCTAGGTCACCCCGAAGATCGCTTTCCCTATTTGTTCCTCAGCCGAGGCTCGGTTCATCCACAGTGGACCGTTGGCCCAGGTCAGGGACCTGCGGCGCCGAGCGCACTGCGGTCTTGAATAGCGTAGTGGCAGCAATGCGACTACCGCTTCGCCAGCGCGCCTCAGGTGTCCGGTTGGCAGAAGCGGAGAATGTTGCCGAAGGGGTCGAGGATCTCCATCGTGGGACCCCCGGGAGCATGGCGGTCGACACCGGGTCGCAGCCTGGGGTGGCGGCGCAGCGTCAGCTCGCGGTGCATGGCCCGGACGTCGGTGACGGGAAGCCACACCGCGGTGCCCGGGGTGCCGTCACCGTGGTGCTCGGACAGGTCGAGGACCGCGGTGTGGCGCTGCAGTCGGGCGTACAGGGGCATCCCCGACTCGTAGCGGTGCTCCCAGTCCACGGTGAAGCCGCGGTAGTCCAGGTAGAACGCGCGGGCGGCGGTCTCGTCGTTCATGCGCAGCACCGGGACCGCGGCCCCGATGCCGACCACGGAGGCGACGTCCGGGGCGGCGGCGGCGGCGAGGTCGGCGACGGTCGTGTTCCAGGCGCGGTAGCCGAGCTGGCGCGCGACGAGCTCGAGCGCTCGGCCATGGGTGATGACGACGCCGGTCTCGGCGAGCTCCACCCGTAGGTTTCGAGCCGCACTCTTGAGGGTGGTGATGGTCCAGGTCATGGTGGTCCGTCCGTGCCGGTGCCCGTGAGGGTGCGGTGCCCGCGTTGCCGACCAGGGCGCCGTGCGCTCGAGACGGTCCATGACGACGATCCGTTCGACGTGTTCACCGTGCCGGTGACGGCGCGGGCGGCAGGTCACGTCCGACCAGACACAAGAGGGTACTCACCAGCGTGGACGTGCGGTAGGCGTCGACATCGTGACGCCCTCCCGGACACGCGTGCCTAAAACTGTGGAGTCGGCGAGAAGGGCGCACTCCTCGCGGCGTGTGCGGAGCGCGGTCTCCAGTTGCACCTGGGGGCTCACGATCCTGTCCGGAGCGAATGACAAGCTCAGTCGGCGATCGTCTACCGGGCACCCGGCCGGCCAACCTGCCACGGTGGCCGCCGCCCCTCTCTGATCGCTGGGTGACAACGACGCCCGGCCCTTTGCGGCCGTGATCGTTGACCTCAGCACCGTTCACATCGTGGATGTAGCGAGGGAGGATGAGCGCATGGGGAAACACCAAGGGGTAGTCCGAGCTCGTCCTGCCACGGCATCCGCGGCGATGGGCACGACGATGTGGAACTGGTTCGTGTCCGGGGCCATAGCCCTGCTTGCGGCACTCATCGCGGTGACCACGCTCGTGGTCGACCCGGTACAGACCGTCAGCCGCGACCTGGGCTCGCTCTACCTGGCACTGGGACCTCGCGGCTGGGTCGGCATCGCGGTCATCATGCTCGTATGTGCCGCGGTGGTCGCGGGCCTCACGGCTGGTTCGTTGCTGCTGGGTCACCTCGGCTGGCGCGAGTGGCAGTCGAGGGACCGCGCCGTGGCGTGGATGGCCAGGCTGGCCCCCGTGCTGGGCGTGAGCGGTCTGGTAGCTGCTGCGAGCGTCGTCATACCCGGGTTCGGCATGGGGCTGACGTTCTTCATGACGGCTGAAGCGCTGGGGACCGCTCCGGCGAGCGGCTCGATGAGCTCGTTGCTCGCGGCCATTGGCATCAGTGGCGTCGTACTCCTCGGCCTTGCCCTCTGCGCGACCATCGCGGTACCGGTGCTCGCGGGTCGACCCGCCAGGCGTCATCGCGACGGCGTTGTGGACGGTCATCCTCAGTCGAGCGTCATCTGAGCGTCGGTTGCGGGGGCCGCTGCACGGGTGGGTGACACCCACTCTGTGCTGGCCGTGGCCATGCCCTGCCAGTCGACCGTCTACCGATCGTCTTCGAGGCTGGCGGGCGGCGCTGGGGCCATTCCAGTAGCGGAACCTCCAGCGAGGCACTCGGCGCGTGGGGCGGCCAGCCCGGCGACGTGTCCGCAAGGGATCGTCTAGCGGGATCTCTGCGACGGCTTGCCTTCAGAGGGCTGGCCGTCCCTGCTGAGCAGACGCCGCCTGATGCCGCTGCTATCGCTTGATATCAACTTGGAGGTGTGCCGACATGACTGACGTCCTCGTTCGTGACGCACCAGGTCCGGTGCCTGCCGGGAACAGCATCCGCGAGTAGCCGGCCGTCATCACCAGCACCGGTGCACCTTGATCCACACTGTTATGGCACGCGAATGGCACGCGGGCCGTGTTCGGCCTTTTTAGATCTTCCGGCGTGGAGCCTCCTACACAGGCAAACCTGCAGCTCAGGAGCGGAGGGCGTGGGATTCGAACCCACGAGGAGCTTGCACCCCTAGCGGTTTTCAAGACCGTCCGATGTACCGGCTTTGACCAGCACCTGCCTGCGGGTTCCGGCGGGGCTGGGGCACTGCTCAGGCACGGCCGCAGGTCCCGCCTCACACGTGGACGATGCCGGCCCGGCGCAACTCCAGAGGGGCGGTCGCGGGCGCCGCAGCCGAGGCGGTAGTGGTCGGCCTGGCTTCCTGGCACTGCCGGTCGAGGGCGTCCAGGACGGTGTCGGTGCGCATGTGGGACGCGACCCGCCAACCCCCGGACATCCGGCTGCAGGCGTCGATGATGAAGCAGACGTAGGCGATGCCGGCCCAGGTCGGGACGTAAGTCAGATCCGTCACCCACAACTGGTTCGACGCCTGCGTGTGAACTCGCGTTGCACCAGGTCCGGGTGCGAGGCCCTAGTGGGGTCGCCCCCCGGGACTTGAGCAGCGCGTGCCGGACTCTCTTCGGCCCGCGCTGTTGCCGGGGGCACCGATAAGGCGTGTCGCAGCCACCGACAAGGGTGGGAGTCGGCTTGTCGACGTCCCCGACAAGGGTCGGGGGGCATCGTGCTGATCGTTCCCTGATATCGACGATCCGCTATCTTGAGTGGCTGAGGGCCTCCGACGTCACCGCAGGTGCGGTCCTGCGGCAGGCGCGTCACGCGGCCGGGTTGACGCAGCGCGAGGTGGCCAGGCGGGCCGGGGTGCAGCAGAGCGTGGTGTCCGCCTACGAGAGCGGCGGCCGGAAGCCCTCCCTGCCCACCCTGTCGAGCCTGGTCGAGGCGTGCGGGG
>ENA-ORBV01002326-ORBV01002326.1-microbial-mat-metagenome-genome-assembly--contig:-NODE-2326-length-40269-cov-7.032046_pt1 | contig 40269 bp, 25 predicted proteins | sample MGYA00237777_ERZ505514 | MGnify/ENA primary metagenome ERZ505514 (study PRJEB26160, sample SAMN06269048) | microbial mat metagenome | isolation source: Oligotrophic lake microbial mat | place... | reverse complement strand
TTCAAGCAGAAGACGGCATACGAGATTCGCCTTAGTCTCGTGGGCTCGGAGATGTGTATAAGAGACAGGGGTGCCGCCTTGCGGTCGAAGATCTCGAACCCGGCGCTCATCCGGTATTGCTCGGTGGACAGAACCTCAATGGCCAGAGTGCGCTCGATGGTTACCGCCTCCGAGGAGAGGTGCTCGTGGATGGAGCGCGCCGCGCGTTTGCCGTTCGCCACCGCCTCGATGAGGTTCCGGGGGCCGAAGGCGACGTCACCGCCCGCGAAGACGCCGGGGGCGCTGGTGGCGAGGGTGGCGGGATCGATCTTCACCGAACCGCTCCTCTGCACCTCGACCCCGTCCGCGGGCGTCAGGAAGGAGAGGTCGGTCTGCTGCCCGATGGCCAGGATGCACGAGTCCGCCTCGATGGTGAGGACGTCGTCGTCATCGTAGGACGGAGCGAAACGGCCGTTCTCATCGAAGACCCGGCGCACCGCGCGCAGTTCGATGGCCTCGAGGCGGGAGGTCCCGAGGAAACGCTTCGGTCCGCGGCCGGGCAGGAAGGCCACACCTTCGTGCTTCGTCTCCTCGAACTCCTCGTGGCCCTGGGTGCTGCGCAGGACGGGCATCTCCTCGAAACGCTCCAGGGAGACGATAGTGACTTCGGTGGCGCCGCCGCGGATGGCCGCACGGGCGGAATCGATCGCTTCCTTGGCCCGCGCGTCGGACTCCGAGACCAGACTGTCGAGCTCCTCCTCCGCGGTTTCGCGGCCCACGCGGAGTGCGGTCCGGGCGGCGTCAAAGGCGACGAAACCACCGCCGATGACCACCACCTTGCGGCCGAGGGGGAGCCGGTATCCACGATTTATGTTGAGGAGATAGTCAACCGCCTTCACCACACCGTCGAGTTCGACACCCGGAGCCGACAACTCGCGGCCGCGGGAAACCCCGACGGAGAGAAAGAAGGCTTCAAATCCCTGCGCGCGCAGCTCCTTGAGCCCGTAGGTCGGGGTCAGCGGCGTCCCGACCTTCAGGGACACGCCAAGGGCCAGAATCTTGTCGATCTCCTGGCGGATCAGAGTGCGGGGCAGCCGATACTCGGGAATGCCGAATCGCATCATGCCCCCGGGCTCCTCGGACGCCTCGAATACCGTCACGGCGTAACCGAGGAGCGCCAGGTCATGCGCGGCGCCGAGACCCGCCGGCCCGGCACCAATAACCGCCACCTTGCGCGGGTGGCCCGGATTGGCGCCGGTGGCCAGCGCTCCGGTCGGCAGGTGCCCGGGGTAGCGATTGCCTTCGCTGATCAGTTCTGTGCGCAGGAGGTCCTGGGTGTCAGGGCGCATCGACTCCGCGCCGTAGCGCTCGGTCACGTATCGCTTCAGAGACCGGATGGCGATGGGCGCGTCGATGACGCCGCGACGGCACGCGTCCTCGCAGGGGGCGGCGCACACGCGACCGCAGACCGAGGCAAAGGGATTCGGGGCGCGGGCCGCGAGATAGGCCTCCTGATCGCGTCCTTCGGCGATCAACTGCACGTAGCGACCGGCGTCCGTCCCCACAGGGCAACCGGTCTGGCACTTGACCTGGGCTTTCCAATGCTCGAGATCGGGCAGGCGTACCTTGAGAGTCTTCATAGGACTCAGAGACTTCTCCGCCACATGGTCATCGACGATCGACGACCAGAGAAGCTGGTCAGCGACTCCAGGCCCGCGAAACGAGTGATTTGCCTCATGCGAAGGGAATTGTGATCAGGCCGCGACGTTTCCCGCATGACCGCCGTCATGTCCGCCAAAATATTTGCTTCAACTGGAGAGAGGAAGAATCGGCCGGCGCCTATGAGATCTGCGATGAGGCCGCGGGCCAGGCACAGATCGAGCCTGTCCTTCACGCCCTCCGATCATTTCCCGAGGTGAAACTCAAGGGCTACCGGGATGCTCCTGCGGTCTTCCGGCATATCGAGATCAATCTCGTCCTCTCAAGACAGCAATGGCGCTGAGAAGAGACGTGGAGGCAAGGCAGTTAGTCTGACTTCCTTCCTGAGGGTGCGCCACGCGGCTTGGCCTGCCGTAAGCGAGCCCGATTCACCAGGAGGTGTTTATGCTGCGACCCGCGGACCGCAAGGGGTTCGAGAGGTAGCGGAACCCTTCAGCCCCACGCCGCTCCCGTCACGCGGGCGTGAACCGGAACGTGCCCTCGTAGATCACGGGTCCCCGCATCGCGCCCAGATCCTCGGGGCGCCGGCGGTTGTGCTCGGTGAGAGGACCGCGGGGATCTTTCACGAAGCCACAGGAACCAAGTTCCAGGACGAGTTCTTCTTCGGTCAGGAAGCACTGAGGCTGCCCGGAGAATTGCGTGAACACGAAGGTCTCGCCGGGAACGGGTGCCGCGTCCGCGGGGAGCGTGTTTCGCGAGAACGTGAAGAGGAAAAGGCCGGCGCCCGGCCGGCACACGCGAGCGGCCTCGCGCACCGCCTGTCGGAACTGCGCGCCCGAGCGAGCGAGATTCCAGATACCGTGTGCCACCACGACATCGAAGGTGCGGCTCCGGGCCGGGAGGATTTCCATGGGTGCCAGGGCCAGGTCGAGGCGGCCTTTCGTCGATCGGGGACGGCGCTGCGCCGCCACCAGCATCGGCCATGACAGATCCGTTCCGAGAACCTGCATCCCTGAATCCGCAATGGGCCCCGTATTCCGCGCCGCGCCGCAACCGATGTCGAGAACGCGATGAATCGGCCGGTGGGAGCGCTCGTCCGCGATGAAGCGCAGGAGCGTGGCGTTGGGAGGCGACTGGGAGAAGCCATGGACGGTGGAGGGAGAACTCCAGTTCGAGTTGGCGAGGGGATCCACGGACCGAAACGTAGTTCATGATCCCTGCTCGCTCTCAACCGCACTGGCTTGTGAAGGATGCACACATCGCATCACGGAGATCTGCTGCGCTTCTCTAAGGGGTCTGGCTTCGGGCCATCCGGTCGATGCCTTCGATGAAGCGGTAGAGGGCGAAACCCGCCGCGAACAAGCCGCCGGAAAGGGCCGCGGCCGGGGCGGCAACGCTGTGGTGACCCGCGAGATAGGCCTCGAGTGTCGCGGTCAGGAGCCACATCTGGACGATCAACAGAATCGCGATGAGGGAGATCGCCCCGTCGAGGGCGGTAAGACCTCGCGACCCGGGCCGCGGGTCGCTCATGAGCTTTTCTCCGGGGAGGAGGAAGGGTCGGTTCCGAGGTCGATGCCGATGGCCCAGAGCTCCTCGCCTTGCCGGTCGAGAACGATGCGCGGCAGAGGCCGCGGCGGCGGTCCTTGAAGGACACGACCATCCTCGATCGAGAAGAAGCCGTGGTGGCACGGACACTCGATCCGCTGACCGTCCTGGGCGGGGATGACCGCGCAGGACAGGTGAGTGCATTTTTGCGAGTAGGCGACAAAGCGGCCGGCCTGGGTATGAAACAGGATGCAGGGGTCCTGGGGTCCGGGATAGGTGAACAGCTTGACGCCGCCCCTGGGAATGTCGCCGGTTCGGGCGACCAGCGCTCGCGAGAATGCCTCCTCCTTGCGGAACTGCGAACGCAGCAGGATCCACAAGTTCCCCACGAACATGCCGAGACTGGTGAGGACCAGGAACTTGCCGAACTGCCGGCGGGCCACATAGCGCTCGTGCGCGGCTTCGATTGAGAACTCCTCACGCCACAGCTTCATGCCTGGTCCTCCCACATGTAGTCGACCACGTCGACACTCACCGCGTCCAGGGATTCAGGGACCATCATGAACACCTTGGTCGTGACCTTCTGTTTTCCGAAGTAGAAGACGTTGCTGGGCTTCTCTCGCCGCGTGCGCGTGATCTCCTCGAGCGAGACATAGGAGAGCGCCTGCGACGGGCAGACCGTCGCGCACATGGGCTTCTTCCCCACCGAGGTGCGGTCGTAGCACATGTCGCACTTCATCATCTGCTCCTGGCGCACCATGACCTTCGGAACGCCGAAAGGGCAGGCGAGGACGCAGTTCGAGCAGGCGATGCAGCGGGGCTTGAGCGACGACTGCACGATGCCATCGTCGGTCTTCTTGATCGCGTCCGCCGGGCAGACCTGGGCGCAGGTGGGGTCATCGCAATGCATGCAGACCATGGGCACGGTGGCGGTGGTCTGCCGACGGTCGATGAAGTCGAGGTGAATCATGGACTCGCCTCGATGGTTGTCGCATTCGGCGCAGGCGTTGACACACGACTCGCAGCCGATGCAGCGTGAGGGATCGATGAAGAACTGTCGGCCGAACATCAGGAGACAACCCTCAACTCGCGACGAGGGGCACGTTGGGACGGGCCCGGCGCCTTCGCGTGCTTCGCCCAGCCCGCCGGCGGATCGGTTTTTTCGATCCGACACGCGGAGACCTTGAACTCAGGAATCTTGCTGCGCGGGTCGAGTGTGCGATGCGTGAGCTGGTTGGCGCTCTTCCGGCCCGCCCAGTGATAGGGAATGAAGACCGTGTCGGGCCTGATGGTCTTCACCACCAGGGCCTGAAGCGTCATCTCGGCTCGCCGCGTCGTGACCTTCACCCAGTCCTCGTTCACGATGCCGCGAGCCTCGGCGAGCCGGGGATGGATCTCGATCCTCGGCTCCGGATACTGGTCGACCAGGGCCCCGATGCGTCGCGTCTGCGTGCCCGACAGGTAGTGCGAGACCACGCGGCCGGTGGTGAGGTAGATCGGATACTCCTCGCCCACCGGGTCGCCGCTTGGGCGGTACTCGGCCACGATGAACTTCGCCTTGCCGTCCTTGTGGAAGAACTGCGCCCCCTCGAACAGCCTGGGCGTCCCCGGATGGTCCTCGGTCGGGCAGGGCCAGAAGACGCCCATCTCGCGGTCGATCTTCTCGTAGCTGATGCCGTAGTAGTCGGCGGGACCGCCGCGCGAGGCCTCGCGCAGTTCGTCGAAGATCTCACGGGGAGCCTTGTAGGGGAAGAACTTCTCCTTGCCCAGCCGCTTCGCCAGATCGCAGTAGATGGCCCAGTCGTTTCGAGCGCCCGCGGGAGGCGTCACCGCCTGCTGAATGTGGACGACTCGGCCCTCCGCGGTGCACACGATGCCCTCCTCCTCCTCCTGCAGGCTGCCCGCGAGCACCACGTCGGCATGATGAGCGGTCTCGGAGAGGAAGAAGTCCACCACCCCGAAGAACTCGAGCTTCTCGAGCGCTTCGCGGATGTAGTTCGAATCGGGGAGGGAGACGAGCGGATTAAAGCAGATCGACAACAGGCCCTTGATCTCACCGCGGTGGATCGCTTCCATGATCTCCATGGCGGAGAGACCCGCCTGCGGCATCTCCTCGGGGGTGATGCCCCAGACCTTCGCCACGTGTTCACGGGCGGCCGGATCAGCGATCGAGCGCTGGCCGGGAAGCTGGTCGCACTTCTGCCCGTGCTCGCGCCCACCCTGGCCGTTTCCCTGGCCGGTGATCATCATGCAGCCTGCGCCCTCGCGACCGATGTTGCCGGTGGCGAGGCAGAGGTTGATCAGGGAAAGCACGTTCTCGACGCCCTTCGACTGGTGTTCGATGCCGCGCGCGTGAAGGGCGATGGCGCGATCGGCCGAGGCGAAGAGCCGCGCCGCTTTCTCGATGGCTTCCGGAGGCACCCCGGTGAGCTCGGCGGTCTGACTCGGATTCCATGGCTTGACCGAGATCTCGACCTCGTCGAACCCCACGGTGTGGTTGGCAATGAACTCTCGATCGACCAGATTGTCGCGCAAAGCCACATGCAGGAGGCCCATCATCAAAGCCACATCCGTGCCCGGCCGCACGGGCAGGTACAAGTCGGCGTTGCGGGTGATTGGAGTCAGGCGCGGATCGATGACGATCAGCTTGCCTCCGTTGTCGCGCATGCGCCAGAGATAGTCAGTGGTGATGGGCGCGCATTCCGCGATATTGGCGCCGGTCACCAGCACGACCTGGGCCTTGGGGATATCACTCCAAGGATTGGGCGAGCGGTCCACACCAAACGCGAGCTTGTAGGCGGTGCCCGCGGAGACCATGCACAAGCGGCCGTTGTAGTCGATGTGCCGGGTGCCGAGCGCCACGCGGGCGAACTTCCCGACCAGGTAGCTCTTTTCGCTGGTGAGCGACGCCCCCCCGTAGATCGCGACCGCGTCCTTGCCGTGCTTCTCCTGAATCGCGCGGAGACGCGAGGCGGTGAAATCGAGCGCTTCATCCCAACCCGCCTCGCGGAAATCGCCGCCATTCGGCGTGCGCATCAGCGGACCGAGCAGTCGATCGGGATGCTCGTTCTGCATGTAGCGCTTGACGCCCTTGGGGCAAAGCTTGCCCTCATTGAAAGGGAATTCCTCCCACGGCTCGAAGCCCACCACCTTGTTGTCGCGCACCTTCAGCTGAATGCCGCACTGCTGGCCGCAGAAACAGCAGTGGGTCTTCACCAGACGATCGGGGGCAACCTCCGACCCCTTCTGCCAGCCCCCGGACGGCGTGTAGTTGGGATTGGGCCCGTAACGCCCGAGCAGCGCCTCGGGATGCAGGGGCGACTTAGCCAAGGCTCTCCTCCTTCAGACGCATCTGGGCGCGCGCAATCGTCTTCCTCTTGCAGGGAGGACAGATCTCCTGCCAGGTCTTCGCCGCTCCCTTCATCTCGTAGTTGAAGCCAAGCTCGGGGAGGACCTGGTTGAGGTCGTCGATGTGCATGCGCGAAGCGAATCGCTCGCCGCACGACGCGCAGAAGGCGCCCGGGCCCGCATCACCCGCATCCTGATACAGCTTCACCCCAAGCTGGGCGGGACGCTGGAACACGTGGAAGAATTTCCCGAACGGCAGATACAGCAACGCGGTGATCACCGTGATCGCATGCAGGATGGAGAGGAAACCGTAGAACTGGCCGCGAAGCCAGAGCGTCGACGCGGTGAGAGCGAGACCGGTGACCGAGATCGCGAACAGGATAATCAACGGGAAGAAGTCCATTCCGAAGGACTGAACGCTCATGGCGCTGTTGTCGCGCAACCTGCGACCAAGGGACAAGGCGATGCCCGCGAGGACCAGAAGGGCCGCGATGTCGAGGCCGTGGAAGAGGAGCCAGGCAAACACCGTGCGCACCGGGAACGACGCGGTCGGGAAACCGAAGACATAGGTGACGTACGTAAACGGATCGTCGGGCAATGTCCCAAAATGGATCCAGCCGAAGACCAGAGGGAATGTGATGGCGGCGGCGAGGAGGCATCCCCAGAAGAGGAACTGGTGCATCCACCAGCGTCGCGCCGAGCGATGGTGGATGAAAGTCTGGCCGAGCAGATGAGTCCCGGCGACGGCGGTCAGGCGGCGGAGGCTGGAGATAAGGCCACGACGCGCCACGAGTTCGAAACTCCGCTTGAAGTAGATCCGGGTGGGCGGCTTCTGCAACCAGACCGCGTAGTGGAAGACGACCCCCCAGAACGCGAACACCGAGGCGAAGGTGTAGATGACGAGAGCCGCGTCGAAGTTCCGCAGGTTCCTCGAGCCCACCACAATCGAGGCGACAAGAAGGATCGCGGCCATGGTGGCCCATCCGCCGGCCCGAAGTTGATCCGCCACCCGCTGCTGTTCCTCGGTGAGGTTGAGTTCGAGCGATTCCTGTCCGGGAAGCAGAACGCGGCGGTTCAGGCGGTAGAGGCCGAAGGAAGTGGCGGCCAGGAGGATGAACCCCGGCCAGACGGCGCCCGCCTGATCGCGGAAGAAGCCCAGCAGCAGCGGAGGGAAGAAGCCGCCGAGACCGCCCATCGCCCCCACGAGGCCGGTCACCGCACCCGTTTCATTCGGGAAATACTGGGGCACGAGCTTGAACACCGCTCCGTTGCCCAGGCCCAGAAGGGCCGCGCATCCGAGAGCCCCGACCGTGAACGGGATCATCGATTTCCAGGAGAGCAGCAACGCGAATGGAATCACGCCGAGGAAGACCGCGTTCAGCACGCGCGCGCCGCCGATTCGATCGGCCAGAGTGCCGCCCAAAGGACGCATCAGGGTGGCGAGCAGCACAAAGCCCGCCGTCCGAAACCCTGCGTCGGCGGCAGTCAAGCCGAAGTCGTCGCGCAGGAGAGTGGGAAGGTAGATCGCGAACGCCACGAAACCGCCGAAGGTCAGGAAGTAGAAGGCGGAGAGAACCCACGCAACTCGCTCGCGCATCAACAACGCGACCATGTCGCCGATGCCCTTGGGCGCGCCCTTCGCCGGAGCGTCTCGCGCGACCATCCAGAAGATCACGCCCCAGATGAAGAGGCCACCGGCGAGGCCGGTGAAAACGCGCTCCCACCCAAAGACCGCCGCGAACAGCGGACCCAGGAAGACCGCTGCAGACTGCCCGATGTTCCCCATACCGTAGACGCCGAGGACGCCGCCTTGTTTCTCGGGCGGGCTCCAGCGCGAGACGTAACTCACTCCGACGGAGAAGGACGAGCCGGCGAGGCCCAGGAAGAACGCGGTCACGAGAAGCGTGCGGTAGCTGTCAGCCTGCGGAACCAGGAACACCGGAACCGACACCACCAGCATGAGGGTCGAGAACACCGTCCGGGCGCCGAAGCGATCGGCCAGGATCCCCATAGGCAGCCGGGCCAGCGAACCGAGCAGCACGGGAACCGACACCAGTAGCGCCGTCTCGGTGCCCGAGAGGTCGAACCGCTCCCGGAAGCGGACGGCAAATGCGCTGATCAGCCCCCACGCGGCGAAACAGATCCCGAAGGAGAGCGTGCCCAGGGTCAGGTGACGAGGGAGCACCCTAGCCCGATCCACAGGAGACATAGCATTGGGGAGCATACGCACAGATCAAGGGAGATGAGGGCGAAGTACGGACTCCCGCAAAGCCCTCGCCGCGCGCTGCCCCTAAGGCCGTCCCGAAGCTCGTGGCGAACTCTATGGGCGTCACGGTGCGGATCATAGCGCCGTCAATCGAGGAGGCCACCCTGAATCTTCGAGTCCTCTCACCCCACGCTCACCTCAACATGATGAGCAGCATCCGCGCGGGCTCCTTCGCCTCCACGCCGTGGGCGACGTTCGCCGGCATTACCACCACGGTGCCCGGAATGGCCTCCACCGGAAGGCCTCCGATGGTCAGGATGATCGCTCCGTCGAGGACCATCACAAGGGCGTCGAAGGGTGTTGTGTGCTCGGTCAGTCCCTGCCCGGCGTCGAAGGCGAACAGGGTGACGTTGCCGCCGCTGGTCTTCGCCAGGATCCGGCTCGCGATCCCCCCCGGGGTGGACGCGATGAGTGAGGCCAGGCGGAGGGCTTCGCCGGAAGGGAGAGGCATCGAGGTGGTCATGAATGCAGCATGACAGGGGAGGCGGCGGCGGCCTATGACCACGGTCATGTACAAGCCAGGCTTCGCGCTGCGCCTCGCTCGAGGGTTCACCGCCTCACATGACGACGGTCATGTGCCGATTTCGTTTAACGCGCGACAATCTCCGCCGGCCGAGTGATGCAAATGGCTCCCCCGGGGGCTCTGGCGGTCTGGCAAGCTCCGGGGTGTCATTGATCGGTCGTACGACGTTTCAGGGGAGACTTTTGAATGGAAACCGATGTCCGTAAGAACCCGGCGCTGTTGAAGCTGGATCTGTACTGCAAAGGAGTGCGTCTCGACGACTCCTGCCTGGTCGAGGAGGATGGCGGGCGCAAGATCCTGCGAACCCGGGCCGGCCTCGGCAGCGGCCTGGAGTTGCTGCTTCCCGGCGGCCTGTGGACCAATGTTCCCGTGAGCGAGCCCTTCGCGAAGAACTCTCCTTACGTGATCAAGCGTTCAGCGGGCGCCTACCGCCTTCATCTCGATGACTTCTTCCTTTGCGATGTCGATCTGGCCCCCCGCCCGGGCTGGTACGAGCGGAAAACCGCCACGGGCAAACCCATGACCCGCATCGGGACCCTGCAAGGAACCTATCTCGGGATCTACCAGGCGAAGGTCTGCGAATACTGGACGGAAAAAACCAAGACCAACTGCAAGTTCTGCTCCGTAGGTCTGAATCTCGGCATCGACGATGCGAACGAGAAATCCATTGAAGAGGTCATGGAGGTCATCTGGGCGGCCCGCCGCGAATCGGGCATCACCTACGTGGACTTCAATACCGGTCACTACACAGGCGAGACCTACCTCGACATCCTCGAGCCCTTCGTTAAGAGGATCAAGAAGGAGGTAGGGCTGCTCGTCGGCATCCAGACCCCGCCCCACCACGATCTGTCGCGTTACGACCGTCTTCGTGAGATGGGGCTGAACCGGGTCTCTTTCTGTTTCGAGATCTTCGACGAGGACAAGTTCAAGGACACCTGTCCCGGGAAGAATCGCGAGTACGGTCTTGAAAGGTATCTCGACGCCATCCGCTACTGCGCGGATCTCGGGAAGAAGGGGCCGCTCACCGAGCCCTGGGTGACGAACGGAGAAATCATCGCTGGGCTCGAATCGCCCGAGTCATCGATGCGCGCCATCGACTGGATCACTTCCGTGGGCGCCATTCCGACGGTTTGCGTTTTCCGCCCTCTGGTCGGAACCGACTACGAGAACGTCCCCCCGCCAAAGACCGAGGACATGATTCCGGTTTTCCGTCGCCTGTATGAGCGGTGCATGGAACGTGGCCTGCCCATCGGCGCCGCCCCCGACATCCACGTGAGCCTGGTCATGCTGCCCGAAGAGTGCAAGTCACTGAGCGACAAGCGCTACCCGTTCGGAGAAATGAAACTCAAGATGTTGAGCAAGATGGTGCGCTTCGGGCTCGAAAAGCGCCTTCGCAACAAGGAGCAGGAGTTTGGTCCGCACGTGTCGGTCGCCGTCCCTCCCCACGCCGCCGAAGAACGCCTCCGCGCCTGAGCTACGGGGGTTGCGCGAAGCCCCGGCCCTGAAGCGTAGGGGGCACCCCTTGTGGGTGCCCGGCCGTTTCCGATCTCGCAGGGCGGCCACTCTTCGGCAAGCCCCCAGGGGCCACCCCCTACCAAACCCTAAAAACTCATGAACATCAGGCCGAAGGCGCAGGGCAGGTAGAGGAGCGACACTCCGAACAACGAGGCTGCGGTCTTCCGATTCCGATCCCGGGCGAATCGGACCGCGAATCCCACGAAGATCAGCGAAAGGCCGATGAGCAGGAGCGTGCCGATAGGAGACCCACCTTCGCCGAGGAGCGGCGCGGCCGCGATGGGCACCAGGCAGATCGCGTACAGGACGGCCTGTCGTCCGACCATGCCGCCCTCCTTATCCTCCACCGAGAGCATCTGCAAGCCTCCCTTCTCGTAGTCATCCCGGTACATCCAGGCGAGGGCCAGGAAGTGCGGGATCTGCCAGACGAACATCAGGAGAAATGGGATGAACGCCAGCATGGTGAGCGGCGCGCCGGTGGCCGTCCATCCGATAAGAGGCGGCAAAGCGCCCGGGATGGCGCCCACCACCGTATTGAGGGAGGTCTTGCCCTTGAGCGGTGTGTAAACAAGGATATAAAGCGCCCAGCTCAAGGCGGCGAGGCCCGCGGGCATGGGGCCCACCGTGAGCAACACCGCAAGGCCGGCGACACTGAGGCCACCACCGATGGCGAGAGCCGCCTTCGGGCTGAGGATGTTCATCGGCAGGGGGCGGTTCATCGTGCGATCCATCAAGGCGTCGGTGCGGCGCTCGATGAACATGTTGACCGCCGAAGCACCGGCGGTGATCAGAAAGACCCCCAGCGTGACCGCAATGAACGGGAGGCCCCACTCCGGGTTGGGGGCCAGACCGTAGCCGCCCATGGCGGTCAGGGTGACAAGGCCCGTGATGCGGACCTTGATCAGAGTCAGAAGATGTCGCACCGGGGTCAGTCTACTTTCTGGCGTTCGCGGAGCAGTTCGGTCGCGGCGAGGTCGAATTCCTGTTTGAGGACGATGCAGGCCTTCTGGCCATCCGCCAGATTCTTGAGGCGCAGGAGGGTTTCCAGTTCGCGCGCGGCCCGAACCACGCCCAGGGCCCCCAGATTCCCGGCCGCGGAAACGAGGGAGTGTGAAAAACGATGTGCCTTCTGGAAGTCCTCCGTGTCCAGTGCCTGTGAGATCTTCCCGAGTTTCTCCGGGACCTCGCGCAGGAAAGCGTCGATGAGTTCGGTGACGAGGTCGGCACCCGAGGCGCCACTCGGCAGCCCCAGAGCGCGAAGGCGTTCCAGGGCGCGCACGTCGATAACTGGCGCGGGAGCCCGCAGCGCATCCCCGAGCCGTCTCCTCTGAACGGGAGGAGAAGATGGTGTCGTGCGGTGACCTTCAATCGCCTCCTTCGCCCGATCCACCACCATTATCAGCGCATCGCGCTGCAGCGGTTTGGCCAGGTAGTCGTCCATACCGGCTTCCAGACATTTCTCGCGGTCGCCGGCCATCGCACTCGCGGTAAGAGCCACAATCCAGGGCCGCGGGTCGAGATACTTCGCGCGAATGGCCCGCGCGGTCTCGATGCCGTCGAGTTCCGGCATGTGCAGATCGAGAAAAACGATCTCGTAGGCGTGCCGGGACATCGCCTCCAGAGCCTCGCGGCCGTTGGTGACCACGTCCACCTTCACGAAGCCGAGGCTTTGCAGGCTGAGCCGAGCCACTTTCTGATTGATCAGGTTGTCCTCGGCCACCAGCACCGAGAGAACCGAACGGGTCACCGGATCGGGAGTGGACGGCCTGGAAGCGGCCGGACTACGACGACGCGCGCCGAAGACCGCCCGCTCCACTGCCTGATAAAGGCCCGCCGCCTTGATCGGCGTCATCGTCGACGCGAGGGAGATCCCCTGCGTCGCCACGACGTTCCTGGACGCGATGGGGCGCAGGGAGATGACCGGTACGTCCTTGTCCGCGCAGCGTTCCTTAAGGGCCTTGAGGGCGGTTTCCGCAAGGGTCGCGGCCCGTTCATCCAGGGCTCGGCTGTGGTCAACGATGGCCAGATCGAAGACCTCCCCACGCTCCAGCCTCTCGCTGGCATCGCCGATCGCGGCCCGCACGAGCGACCCACCCCAGCGCGCGATCAGACGCGCGATCACGTCGGTGGTCATTGCTCCGGTAGCCACGACCAGCACACGCTTTCCCGAAAGCCAGGTGGACGCAGGAGTGAGATAGGGCTGCTTTGTGCGGGCAATCACTTCGACCGGTATCGCCAGGGAGAAACGCGACCCCTTGCCGGGCTTGCTCTCCACCGAGATGCGACCGCCCATCATCTCCGCAAGCTGCTGGGAAATGGCAAGACCGAGACCCGTGCCCCCATAACGCCGGGTGGTGGAAGCGTCGATCTGGGAGAAGGGCTTGAACAGACGACCGAGCTTCTCGTCGGGAATACCGATACCGGTATCGCTCACCGTGACGAGCAGGTCGGCCCACAGCGAAGCGCCCGCCCGCTCCCGGGCCTCGTGGTCAAGACGAACCTCGACCATCACCCCGCCGGTCTCCGAGAACTTCACGGCGTTCGCCACCAGGTTAACCAGGATCTGGCGGATCCTCGTGCCGTCGCCCCAGAAGTCGATGGCTGCCGTCGCATCCACGAAGCCGGCGAGATCGAGGCCCTTCTGGGAAGCTCGGGCGGCCAGAAGGTCGAGGCACTGCTCTACCAGTCCTTCGGCCGAGCAACTGTGCCGATCGAGTTCGAACTTTCCCGCTTCGATCTTGGAGAAATCGAGGATGTCGGAAATCAGGGAAATGAGGGCTTCCCCGCTCTTCTGGATGATCTCCGCGTAGTCCCGCTGCTCGGCGGTGAGTTCGGTATCAAGAAGAAGAGACGTCATGCCAATGACCGCGTTCATGGGGGTGCGGATCTCGTGGCTCATATTCGCGAGGAAGTCGGACTTGGCGGCGGTCGCCGCCTCCGCCGATTCGCGCGCGCGTGAGCCTTCATTTTCCGCGTTCCTGCGCGCGGTCACGTCCTGGCCCACGGCGATGAGGGTCCCCCCCGGTCCGATGGCGAACTGGAACGAGAGAATTTTCTCCACGTTCTCGTGCGAAAGCAGGCGCGCCTCGAAGGGAGCAGGGGTTGCCTCGCCCCGGAAGGCCGCGGCCATGAACTCGGCGCGCATTCGGCCGGCCTCCACGGGATCCGGCCAGCCGCGGCGCCAGAAGCCTTCACCCATGGCGTCCGCTGGTTCGTAGCCGAGCAGGGTCTTGATCCCGGGCCCGGCGTAGGCAACGCGACCGGTGGGATCTGCTACCAGAACCACGGCGGGGACGCGGTCGAGAATCTCGTTGGAGAGTCGAAGCTGGCTTTCGAGATTGCGCATCTCGGTCACGTCGCGCAAGCTCACTCCCATGGCCTTCTGGCCTTCAAAGACCATGGCCTTGGCACGAATCAGAACGTCGAGGGAACGGCGTCCCGACTTGATCTTCCGCTCGACCACTTTCTCGACATCGAGCGGCTCGTCAAAGCGGGTCCGATGGAGATCCTCGGGCAGGGCCAGCATGGCGCGGGCCGCGGGGTTCGCGAAAAGGACGGTCCGATCGTCACGAACGACGAGGAAAGCACCGGTGTCGTAATCTGCCGGCTGAGTGTCCGGGGATACCGGTGCGAGGATTTCCGGGGGTGTTGTGGGTCGCGGCTCCGTCGTATTTTTGGCCGGCGGCTTGGTGGACGCGCGGGAGGATCCGGACTCGGCCAGGGAGTCGGTGGCCTGGAGCAGATATTCGACCAGCAGTTCGGGGCGCGCTCTCATCTTGAAGACGACACCTCCGCGGCGGATTCTGAAGACCTGGGCATCGGCGCGGTCGATCAGATCCGCGGTGTCGGCCTCGAGAGCCTTGCGGATCCTCGTGACCAGCCCCGCCGAGGACCACGGCTCGAAGGCGATCCCGAGCGCCGAGACATCGATCGCGCGAAGCGCGTCCTCGGGGTTTGGGGTGTCGCCGAGAATAAGCAGGCGGGGCGGGAAGTCCGCCTGTTTGCGCAGGCTGCGCGCGAATGCATAGGCATCGGTGTCGCCCAATCGGCGACGAACCAGGAGAAGACGGGCACTCCCCACTCGGGACGCAGCGCTCTCCACCTCGGTCGCGAGTTGGGTGGAGACACCGAGGGCGCTGAGTTCGGTCGCGAGGGCGTGTCCGCGGGCCGGGTCCGTATCGACCAGCAGAACATCGAAGGCCGTCCTGGGCGAGGGTCTGGAAACGCGGTTTGACATGTCCGTAGTGAGACGCTTCAGGCGGGTGGGGGCATCGGAAGTCTATTCAGCAAGGTGCAGTCTGAGAAACACCGATCAGCAGATCAAGGGGTGTTCGCCCTTCTCAGCCGCCGAGATCAGGCGGGCGCGACGCGGCGCATCCAACTCGGATGTGACGATGGACATGTGGGACAAGAATGCCTTGTACTCAAGGGCGGTCGCCTTCTCGTCCTTGCGGCCGCTGAAGATCCGATAGCGGACGTGGGCGATGCTGGCGAGAATCCACGGAGAGCCGATGCGCGAGGCCAGCCGCACCGCTTCATCGAGCCGGGAAAGGTCCTGCGCGATCAGACCGCGCAGAGTCAGCGCCTCGACCTGAAGGTAGAGGATCCGGCGTTCGCGGGCGAAAGCCTCGACCCGCGCGGCCATCTGATCGGCGGAAACCGAATCGTGGCCGGCGCGGCATCGGGCGGTGAACAGATGAGCCTGGGCGGTTCGGATCTCGTGGGTTCCGCGCTCGAACGCGAGCCCGGCGATTTCCGCGGCGGAGGCGGCTTTGGAATGTTCGCCCTGAAGAACCAGCAGATGGGCCCCGGCGAGACCGAGACGGCCGTCCAAAAAAGGTCGATGAACTCCGCGACTGGATTCACAGGCTCGTCGTGCCGCGGCAAGATCGCTATCGGCGGCGATCAGGTCGGCCGCAGCCAGCGCGCACATCGCGCGGTGGACCAGCGCGTCCGCCTGTTCGCGGCCGGTGCCCCGCGAAGCTTCGCGAACGGCGGCTTCGGCATCCTCCGTGGCCCCTCGGAGGCGGCCCTGGGACAACTTCACTTCGGACCGATACGCAAGAAGACCTACACCCGTGATCACGTCTTCATCCTGCGAGATTTCCGACTCGAGGAGGTCGGCAGCCTGTTTCAAGTCGCCCAGCAGATCGAGGCAGCGGGCCAGACGGAGCTTGTTCCGGAGGGTCCCCGTGATCACTCCGGCTCGTCCGATCGCCTCCTTTTCCGCTTCGGCCGAGGCCCTAGCCTCGGTCACCAGCCCCCGGCGGATCTGGATGGAGGCGATATGGCCCAGGATGGCGGATTCGATCGCGAGGGCATCGGCCTCGCGGGCACGCACCAGACCGCGTTCGAATATCGAAAGGGCCAGATCGGGATCGGGTTCAAGCCCGAGACGGCCGGCCTCGAGAGCGCTCCGCGCCTGAAGGAGGCGGTCGGCGCTGCCATCGGAGATCTGCATGGCTCGTTGGATGGACTCCCGTAGACCGGGGAGATTCTGCGACACCCGATGAATTCGCGCCTTGAGAAGGGCGGTGGTGATCGACTCGCTGGCTCCGAACTCGCCCAGAGTGGCGGTGGATTTTTCCGCGGCCTCGGCGTACCGCAATGCGCCTTGAATGTCGTCCGACCCAAGCTGCGCATCCACCAGACCGTCGTAGAGACGGGTGGCGAGGCGGGGGGCATTGCTGCCGAAGGCGGCGGCGATAGCGCCCCGGAACCTCGTGACCGCGGAATCGGTCTGGCCGCTGTCGATTTCGAGGCGTCCCAGTTCGAGCATGGTGGCCCCGCGGCGCACCAGGTCGCCGCGCTCGGTCGATTCGTTCCAGGCCTCCATGGCGAGGTCACGGGCATGGGAGGCTTCGCCCGACAGGCGGGCCACCCGAGCCAGTTCGGTGAGCGCATCGATGTGAACAGACACTTCCCCCGCATCCTTCGCGATAGAGCGCGCCCGTTCGAGCGCGTGCCGCGCCTCCTTGGCCGCCCCGCTTTCCAGAAACACCTGGGCGAGGGCGAACTCGGCGCGGGCCTGAAACAGGCGGGCGGAGGCGGAGGTGGCGAACTGAAGGGCGACCCGAGCCGCGATCTCCGCGGCGAGATACCTTCCGCGCACCCGATTGGTGGTGGAAAGTCCCAACTGCGCTTCCAGCAGAAGGACTCGCGCTCCCATCCCTTCCGCCTCCCGGTTGGCCGCGAGGAATTCGGCATCTCCCGCACTCACGGCGCCCAGCTCGGTCAGGCAGCGGCCCAGAGACAACCGGACGCTCGTGATCAGAAGGGCATCGGGGACCTCGCCCACCAGATCCAAAGCCCTTCGAACATCGGCGATGGCGGAATCGGGATTTCCCCCAAGCAGCAGCATGCGCGAACGCGCGTTCAGCGCCTGCACCAGAGCGTGGCTGTCACCGCGGCTCTCCGCGGAGGCAAGAGCGTCGTTCATGAGGTCGAGCGCCACCGAGCGGTCGCCCAGATGGACCAGCACCTCGGCGTAAGCGAGGACCAAAGGCAGCGAGCGATCCGCTCCACCGGTCTCGCCATCCAGGCCCTCGGCTTCCAGCCTCTCGCGGGCCTCGGCCGGTTCGCCCAACATGACCAGCGCCTCGGCCTCGTGGGCAGCAATCTGCACCGCCAGCGCACGGGGCACCGAGCCCTTGAGAATGAAGTTCGGAGCGAGTGCGGTGCGCGCGGCCTCGAGCCCCTGATCAAGTTGAAGGGATTGAAGAAGAAGGCGGGTGTGAAGAAGTCCGAGACTGGCGTGGGTGACCACATCGCCCGCCCCGGCGAGTTTCAGGGCGTGCTGACAGGCCGCGAGGCCCGGACCGATCCGGCCGATCTTGAGGGCCAGGTCGGCAAGTCGCATCAGATGTGCGACTTCTTCTTCGGGAGAGACGGGCTCGGCTCGGCGAGACCGCTCTTCGGTCGCCTCTTCGGCCGCCAGGTACTCGGCCTCCAGAAGAAGAAGAGCACTCGCGCGGGGCGCCGCGAGCGGACGGGCCTGGGCCGTGGATGACTGCGGAGTGAAGTGAGGCGAAATCGGCTCGGAAGAGGGGGCCTGGGTTCTCGACTGGTGAACCGCATCGAGAATCTCATTAAAGCGAGTGAGCGCCGCGGTGAGGTTGTTCTGGCGGGCCAGTTCGAGGCCTTCGGTGGCGAGAGCCTTGGCTTCGTCGAGTTTCAGCGCGCGCAGTGCCGCATCGGCCGCGAGTACCAGAGCATCGGCCTGCTGCCGGAAGTCATGGCTGTGCGCAAACAGAGTGGCGGCGCGGCGCCCCATGCGGCCCGCATCTTCAGACTCGAAGGCCTCGAGGGCGGCGCGGGCGTACACAAGGCAGGTTTCCGCCTCGACACTTTGATCGCCGAGCCACCCTTCGCTTTGAACGAGGGTGAGGACGGTCTGGGCGAGACGCCTTGAATCCTCGTAAGCACCGCCCGCAAATGCGTTGCGCGCGGCCGCGAGGCCGTGGTGGGCGGCGCGGTCCAGAAGGCCGGCGGTGGAGAAATGGCGGAACAGAACGGGAGCCACCCGGTCCAGGCGACGGGCATAGCGGCTCTCCAGGAACTCCGCGTAGGAGCGGTGCAGCGAGCGGCGGCGCACCTGATTGAGGGTTCGATAAGTGGCGTCGAGAAGCAGGGTGCTGGCGAACGCGAGCCGCGAGCCGCCGGAGACCGCGTCCTCCTTGAGCACCCCTCGCTCCATCAGTCCTTCGATGACGGTCTCGGCGGCCGCTCCGAGGCCGGAGAGATGCGTGACTTCGGCGGGGTCGAAGGAGGCGCCCACAACCGCCGCGGCCTGCAGAACACTTCGATCCGAATCGGCCAGAGCCGCGACCTTCTCCTCCATGAGCTTCTGGATGGAATTCGGCAGGGCCAGCCCTTGAACCCCGCCCCGCCGGGCGGCCAGGGTGAACTCTTCGAAGCGTCCTTCGGCGGACAGACTGCGCACAAGTTCCACAATGAAGAGCGGATTGCCGCCCGTCGCCTGCAGCAGAGCTTCACCCGCGTCCTCGGAAACCCGATCCTTACCCAAGAGTCCTACCGCGAGTTCGCGACAGCTCGCGGCCTCCAGGGCTTTCAGCTGGATGAGGAGCGTGCCTTGATCTCCACGCATGGTCTTGACCAGTCGGGCCATGGGATCGGAGTCCCCACCTCCGGTCTGGACATAGGTGCCCGCGATCATCAGGCGCGAGGACGACCGGCGATGGAAAACGTACTGGATGGCCTCGAGGGAAGCATCGGCCAGATGAAGGTCGTCGAAGAGAAGAACCACCGGCTGCACCGACGCCAGCCGGCCCACGGTTCGGGCCAGCAGGTCGAGAGTAAAAGTACGATCCTCCCGCCGCGGAGCGGTGTGCGCTTGAGAGTCCCCTCGGGCCGATTCGGCGATCTCCGGGAACAAGGAGCGCAACTCCGGAAGCAGGTCACCGAGCAGCTTCTTGGCCCCGTCGGGATCGGCGTCGAGATATTCGCGGAAGGCTTCACCGAAACCCTGATAGGGCAGGGCCGGATCGACGCGCTCGACGAAACGCCCGTGCAGCACCAGAGCCCCGCGGCTCTTGGCCATCCGCTCGAGCTCGCGCAGTAAAGAGGCCTTGCCAAAACCCTGTTCTCCACCAACCAGAGCCAGCTGAGCTTCGCCGGCCTGAGCGCGGTGGAACGACTTGACGAGGTCCTCAACCTCATGGGCGCGACCCACGATGGCGGAGCCGGCCCGGGGCACCACGATGGACGCGGAGAGTTTGGTGTTGGGATTACGAAGCCGGCGCGAAAGCTCGCGAAGCACGGAGGCGATCTCGGTCCCGTCCTTGGGTCGCGCCGCCGCCGCCTTGGCCATGCAGGACAGCACAATGTTCTCGGTCTCGATATCCACGAGCGAAGCCAGCAGACCCGGGGGTTCGGGCTCCGAGTGAATGATTTTGTAGAGAACGGTCTGAGTATCCCCCGAGAAAGGGAGCTTCCCGGACAGGGCCTCGAACATGACCACGCCAAGCGAGTAGATGTCCGCGGCCGGGGAGCTCGAGGAGTCGAGAATCGACTCCGGGGGGAGATAGGCGAGGGTGCCGACGATGATGTCGGACTTCGTCATTCGAGAATCCTTCGGCCCGAGGGCGATCCCGAAGTCCATCAGCTTGGCCCGCCATTCCTCTCCCTCGCGCAGGACCATGATGTTCTCGGGCTTGATGTCCCGATGCACGATCCCACGCTGGTGGGAGTACTGAAGGGCCTCCGCCACTTGCGCGCCGATGTCGAGCACATCGGGGGCGATCAGCGTTTCGTCCTTCTGAACCGCGCGCAGCGTCCTGCCCTCGATGTAGGGCATGACGAAGAAGAGATTGCCCTCGTAGTCCGCGAAGTCGTAGATGGGGACAATGCCTGGATGGTCGAGCTTGGCGACTGCGCGCGCCTCGCGTTCGAAGCGCTCGCGCTGGTCTCCCTGGAGATTCCCCGAGGTGAGCATCTTGATCGCCACCTCGCGCTCCAGCACCAGATCGAGGGCGAGGTACACGACTCCCATACCCCCGCGACCCACTTCTCGGAGGATTTCGTATCTCGACGCGAGTTTCCGACCGATCACAGAGTAGTCGCTAAATGTCGCCGTGTTAGGAAGATGGCTTCACCCCCCTGGCTGCTAGGGGGGGATGATACCCGCCCCGGGGTGCGATCAATGGGCGGGGGTGGTTTCGAGTCCCACAATGCGGCGGGGGCCGGAAATCTCGGCCAGGATTCGGCTTCCCACCTGGATGGGCGGGGACACGAAACCGCCTCCGAAGCGGGTGCGGGCCACGAGCTTCTGGGTCCGGGCATCGATCACCGCCATTTCGTCCTCGAACACGGGCGCAAAAACCCAACCCGCACTGAGCCAAGGCGCGCCGAAGGGCCTGGAGGAAAGCAAAACCCGCCGCCGGAGGTCTCCTCCACCAAGGGAAATTTCATAGAAGACGCCTTCAAAGGAGAAGACTCCCACGCGTTTTCCATCCAGAAAATCAAGCGGCCGGTCCTTCACACGCGCTCCGACCTTGAAGCGCCAGGTGAACTTGCCCTTCGACGAGACGGCCCGCACGAGCCGACTGCCGGAGCCCACCACCACACGTCCGTCCGCGAAGACCGCGGGAGCGCCGAACTCTCCCTCAGGCGACTCCAACTGAAACCGGACCCGGCCCTCTTCGCGCGTGCGCACGGTCAGAAGGCCAGCCTCCAGAGCGACGAGCCAGTCTCCGGCGACATCGATGTCGAAAACGCTTTTCGCAGGCAGATCGAAATGCAACGCGCCCGTCGAGACCACGAGTGCGGCCAGACCGGAAACGCCGCCCACAAAAACCCGGTTCCCGTCCAGGCGGACCGACTGAACCTCGGTCACCTGGGTAGTGGTCTTCCAGACCGCGGTCCCGTCCTCGGTGTTCAGTCCCCAGGCGACACCGCGTCTCTCGACAAAAACCAGCAGGCCCGGTCGGGCCTTGACGAAGCCAGAGGGCAGGCCATCGCGGGTCCAGACGATGGCCCCCACGACAGGATCTATGGCGATGACCTTTCCGGATGAAAGTGCTGCAAATACGAGGGTTCCATCGGTGGCCAGAGGCGAAACAAGTGCGTCCTCCAGCGGCATTTCGAAGCGCGAGACCGGGGGGAAAGGGGGCGTCGGCGGAAGCACCTTCGACTTGGTGCAAGCCGCCATCAAGAAGACAGAGGCCAAGGCGGCCCCGAGGACCCACTTCGATCTGGTTTTTTGCTCGCCTCGCACCGCGTCTAGAAGTGTAGTCGAACAGTGCTGGATTGCTGAGGTGGGGAGCCGCAACGGCGTTTGGTCGCCTGCTTGTCCCCCCACACCCCCGGGCGCTCCGGCGAAGTGAATTCGGCCTGCGCTTTGTCCATAGGGTCCGCGCGCCTCGAGGTTCCGAAACAGGTCATATACTGGGACGGGGGGCCGCAATGGCGTTTAATCTCGTGCTGGGCTCCCCTTACCCCGCGCTCCGGCCGAAGTAAATTCGGCTCTGCGCTTTGTCGGTTATGGTCCGGCTGAGGTCCTGGAATGACGCGCGATTCCGTACTCATCATTGATTTCGGCTCCCAATTCACCCACCTGATCGCCCGCCGTTTTCGCGAACTGGGGGTGTACTCCGAGATCATTTCTCCGGGGACGCCGCTCAAGACGATCCTGGCCTACAAGCCAAAGGGGCTGGTGCTCTCGGGAGGCCCATCGAGCGTTTACGAGCAAGGGGCGCCGCAGATCAGCAAAGAGGTGCTCGAAGGGGTCAGCGTCCCTGTCCTGGGCATCTGCTACGGCATGCAGCTGATGGCCAAGGTCCTGGGCGGCGAAGTCGTGCAGGCCGAGTCGAAGGAATTCGGCCCCGCGGACCTGGAGGCTTCGCCCCAGTCCCGCCTTCTGCGCGGCCTGGCCGCACGTACACGGGTCTGGATGAGCCACGGCGATTCGATTCTCCGGCCACCCCGTGGCTTTTCGATCTCCGGCTCAACCTCCAACACGGCGGTGGCCGTCATGGAGTATCCGAAAAAGGGCCTCTACGGGATTCAGTTCCACCCTGAGGTGAAACACACCGCGCAGGGCATGCAGTTGCTGAGCAACTTCCTCGATTTGTGCGGCTGTGCGCGGAACTGGGACCCTGCCTCGTTCGTCGGCGAAACCATCGAACGCATCCGGCATCAGGTGGGAAAGGAGCGCGTGATCTGCGCTCTATCGGGCGGGGTCGATTCCGCCGTAACCGCGGTGCTGGTCCATCAGGCGGTGAAGTCGCAGCTCACCTGCGTCTTCGTCGACAACGGCCTTTTGCGGAAGGACGAAGCGGCCCAGGTGAAAGAGCGCTTCGAGTCGAAGCTCGGGTTGCCTCTGGTCTGCGTCGATGCCTCGAAACGATTCGAGAAAGCGCTGAAGGGCGTCACCGATCCGGAAAAGAAGCGGAAGATCATCGGCAAGGAGTTCATCGACGTCTTCAAAGACGCAGCCAAGAAGATCGGCCCGGTGAAGTTCCTGGCCCAGGGAACGCTCTATCCAGACGTCATCGAATCCCAGTCCGTGAAAGGGCCCTCCGCCGTCATCAAGAGCCACCACAACGTGGGCGGCCTGCCTAAAGCGCTTGGTTTCAAGCTGGTCGAGCCTTTGCGCGAACTCTTCAAGGATGAAGTGCGCGCGGTGGGGCTGCGGCTCGAGCTCGAGGAGGAGTTCATCTTCCGCCAGCCCTTCCCGGGCCCTGGCCTCGCCATCCGCGTGATCGGTCCAATCTCCCGGCCTGCGCTCGACACCCTGCGCGAAGCCGACGCCATCGTGGTGGACGAGATCCGGAAGGCCGGGCTCTACCGCAAAGTCTGGCAATCGTTCGCGGTTCTGCTTCCCGTGAAATCGGTGGGAGTCATGGGCGACGGCCGGACCTACGACAACACCATCGCCATCCGGTGTGTGGACTCGGCCGACGGGATGACCGCCGACTGGGCCCGGCTGCCCCACGACCTGCTCGCCCGCATGTCGTCGCGTCTTATCAACGAAGTCAAAGGCATCAATCGCGTGGTGTACGACATTTCGAGCAAGCCCCCCGCCACGATTGAATGGGAGTGAGAGGGCTCTCGGGGGTTTCGGAGGTGGAGACCCCGGATTCCGCGCGGCATCGTTTCTCGCTGGACCGCATCGGGGAGGCGCTGCGAAACCGCGAACCTCGAATCATCGATGGCGCTACGCACAAAGCGGCCGTGGCCCTCGTCTTGCGGCCCTCGCCCCGCGGTTTAGGGCTGGAGGTCCTCTTCATCAAAAGGGCCGAACACCCGAACGACCCCTGGTCGGGGCACATCGGTCTCCCGGGTGGCCGGGCCGAGGCCACAGACCCGGGACTCGTCCACACCGCCATTCGAGAGACCGAGGAGGAGATCGGCCTGCGCCTGGCTCAAGACCGCGATCTTCTGGGCGCCCTCGACGAAACGCGCGCCACCGCCCGCACCCGAGCCATCGACATGAAGATCGCGCCGTTCGTATTCGCGGCCCGGAACGCCCCCGATGATCTGACTCTTTCGGAGGAAGTGGCGGCCACCCACTGGGTTCCTCTCACCGGACTCTTCGACTCCGCGAACACCGCTTCGGTCACGATGCAGCACCTTGGCCAGACTCTGCGCTTCCCCGCCATCGAGATCCAGGGGCTCACGATCTGGGGACTGACCCTGCGCATGCTCCGGAACTTCGAAACCCTCGCGGCCACGCGATGAAAGTAGCCCTCACCATCGCCGGTTCGGATTCAGGAGGAGGGGCGGGGATTCAGGCCGATCTGCTGACCTTCGCGGCTCACGGCGTCCATGGAACCACGGTCCTGACCGCCATCACCGCGCAGAACACCGTCGCTGTGACGCGGTGGCAGGCGCTCGATCCCGCGATGGTGCGGGCTCAGATCGAAGCGGTGGCGGACGACATGGAGATCGGCGCACTCAAGACCGGAATGCTCGCGAACCGCGGCATTATCGAGGATGTGGCGCGGGTGATCGCGGAGCGCGGTTTCAAGAATCTGGTGGTCGATCCGGTCATGGTGGCGAAAAGTGGCGACCGTCTTTTAGACCCCGAAGCGGAGGCGGCCTACCTTGCGCATTTGTTCCCTCTCGCCGCCCTGATCACTCCCAACCTTCCCGAGGCCGAGGTATTACTCGGGCGGCCGATCCGCTCGGTCGGCGAGATGAAGGCGGCGGCGCGCGATCTTTTCCAGCTGGGCTGCGGCGCGGTGCTGATCAAAGGCGGTCATCTCGAGGGCGACCCAACGGACATCTTCTGGGACGGCGTCACCCTTCACGAACTTCCCACTCCGCGGATCGAAACGAAGAACACCCATGGCACCGGCTGCACCTACTCGGCCGCGATCACCGCCCGCCTGGCCCTCGGCCACGACCTTGAGCGCGCCGTGCGGGGAGCGAAGGACTACCTCACCACCGCCATCCAGGAAAGCTACGCCCCGGGACGCGGTCACGGACCGGTACGCCACCTCAACCGCAACGCTCTCGCGTCCCTGCTGGCAGCCCGTGGCGAAAGTCCCTCCGCGTCGAAAGCGGATCTTTTCCGCCAGCTCCGCGTTGCCAAACCTTGAAATACTCCAGGCTATTCCTGCGGTTCGGCGCCTTGATCTGACGAAAAATCTCTCACTTCCGCTCGCGGTCGACTTTCACCACGGACTGCTGGCCGACTGATATAGCCTCGTCGCCGCGGTCGAAGCCCGCAAGGGGCGCGGCCCTTTTCTGCAAGAGGACACAAAAACATGGCCGGGAGCAGTCTGCTCGCACTGATCGACGACATCGCCACGCTGCTGGACGACGTGGCCATCCTGACCAAGGTGGCCGCCCACAAGAGTGTCGCGGCCATGGACGACGTCGCGGTCCTTACCAAGATCGCCACCAAGAAGACCGCGGGTGTCCTGGGCGATGACCTGGCGTTGAACGCGCAACAGGTCACGGGCGTCGCCGCGGACCGCGAGTTGCCGGTGGTGTGGGCGGTGGCCAAGGGCTCGTTCGTCAACAAGGCGATCCTGGTCCCCGCGGCCCTCGTCATCAGCGCTTTTGCTCCGTGGGCGGTGACTCCCCTTCTCATGATCGGCGGAGCGTTTCTCTGTTTTGAGGGCTTCGAGAAACTCGCCCATAAATTCCTGCACAGCAAAGCCGAAGATGACGCGGCACACGCGGAACTCGCGGAAGCGCTGGTCGATCCAAACGTCGATCTGGTGGCCTTCGAGCAGGACAAGATCAAGGGCGCGGTGCGCACCGACTTCATCCTGTCCGCGGAAATCATCGCCATCACCCTCGGCACCGTGGCCACCGAGCCCTTCATGACCCAGGTGGGCGTGCTGACCACCATCGCCGTGGTGATGACGATCGGGGTCTACGGCTTTGTGGCCGCGATCGTGAAGCTCGACGATCTCGGTCTCCATCTCGGCGGCCAGAAAGGGAGCGCCGCCCAGGCGATCGGCGCCGCCATCCTGAGTGCTGCGCCATATCTAATGCGCTTCCTGTCCGTCGCGGGTACGGCGGCCATGTTCCTCGTAGGCGGCGGCATTCTGGTCCATGGCATCGGCCCGCTCCACCACTGGGTGGACGAACTGGGTCACGGAGCCGGTCTTGTGGCGTCGCTGGCACCCTCTCTGATCGGCGCCGTGTTCGGGGTAGTCGCCGGAGGTCTCGTCCTGGCCGTGGTCACCGGGGTGAACCGATTGAGAGGCGTGAAGACCTCCCACTAGTTTGTTAGCGTTTCGGGAGTCCGTCGGGAACAGCGTTTGATCTCAAGCTGCGAGCTTCAGGGTAAGGCTCTTTCCAAGAGCGCTTGCTGCCCTGGTCATGGTCGATAGCGTCACCGAAGGATCATCCTTATCCAGGAGTCGCCGGATCACCGCACGACTCGTGCCCATGCGGCGTGCCAATTCGGCCTGGCTGACCTTCGCTTTGGTCATCACCTCAGTCAACTGATAGGCAAGTACGCGCTTGATCGCGAGCGTGGTTGCCTCGTCGAGGCGGCCCTCGGCCCGCAGGAAGTCCTCGAAATGCGTACCGGAGACACGCTGCACAATCGAAGTGTATCAAAATAGATACAGTAGTGTCCGCCTCAAAGACGCAAGTCCACTCCTCCCATACGTAGAATGAGACCCATGGACACTCAGGCGCTTCTCTCCCGACTCGGCATCGCACCCATCAACTCCGGAGGCAAGGGCCTCGCGTGGGTCTCGGCTCCTTCAGGGGAGGAAATCGTCTCGATCAATCCCGCCACCGGCGAGGTCCTCGCGAAAGTGACCGCGGTCAATGATGCCGAGTACGACCGTATCGTCTTTGAAGCCGCGGAGGTCTTCAAACGCTGGCGGATGGTTCCGGCTCCGAAACGTGGCGAGATCGTGAGGCAGATCGGCGACGCCCTGCGCGCTCACCAGGACGACCTCGGGGCCCTGGTCACCCTTGAAATGGGCAAGATCTACGCCGAGGGCAAAGGCGAAGTGCAGGAAATGATCGATATCGCCGACTTCGCCACCGGCCTGTCGCGGCAGCTCTACGGCCTGTCGATGCACTCCGAGCGGCCGGGGCATCGCATGTACGAGCAGTGGCACCCTCTAGGCCCCATCGGTGTGATCAGCGCTTTCAACTTCCCGGTCGCGGTGTGGTCGTGGAACGCGCTCGTTGCCGCTGCCTGCGGCGACACCGTCATCTGGAAGCCGTCCGAGCTCACCCCCCTGACCGCCATCGCCACTCAGAAGATCGCGGATGGCGTCCTGGAACGTCATGGCTTCGCCGGTGTCTTCGCACTCGCGATCGGCGGCGCGTCGATCGGAGCGCGGATGACCGCGGATCCGCGGTTGCCCCTGGTCAGCTTTACCGGCTCCACCGCGGTGGGACGCAAGGTGGGCGAAGGTGTGGCGAAACGCCTCGGGCGCAGCCTGCTTGAGCTCGGCGGCAACAACGGCATCATTGTGATGAAGGACGCCGATCTGGGGCTGGCCCTTCGCGGTGTCGTCTTCGGCGCCGCGGGGACCGCGGGACAGCGCTGCACCACCACGCGACGACTCTTCCTTCAGAAGGAGATCGCGGCCGCCTTCACCGCGTCCCTCGTAAAAGCCTACGGTCAGATCAGAGTGGGCGATCCGATGGACCCTCAAACTCTGATGGGGCCGCTCATCAACGAGAGAGCGGTGGCGGCGTTCAAACGCGGGGTTGAGAATGCGGTGGCCGAAGGCGGCGAAATCCTCTTCGGCGGCAAGGTTCTCCACGGCCAGTTCGTCGAGCCCACCATCATCAGAGCTCGCGCCGACATGAAGATTGTCTGCGAAGAGACCTTCGCGCCGATTCTCTACGTCATCGAGTTCGACGAGTTCGAGACCGCGATGAAGGCCCACAACGACGTACCCCAGGGCCTCTCGTCGTCGATCTTCACCACCAATCTGCTCACCGCGGAAACGTTTCTGTCGGCGGTGGGCAGCGACTGCGGCATCGCCAACGTCAATATCGGCACGTCGGGCGCCGAAATCGGCGGGGCCTTCGGCGGCGAGAAGGACACGGGCGGCGGCCGCGAGTCAGGCTCGGACGCCTGGAAGGCCTACATGCGCCGTCAGACCAACACCATCAACTACTCGAAAGACCTGCCGCTGGCCCAAGGAATCGTGTTCGGCAACTGACGCCCGTCTCTTTGCAGGGACAAAAGGCGGCCACCCGGGCCCATAGGCGAACACCGGGCCAGCCCTACAAAAAGGCTTTGGCGACCAGTTCGTCCTGCTCGCGGGTGTGAACCTTATGTGAGCCGGGAGCGGGCGAGGCGCTGGCGTCGCGCCCGATGTAGGACGGGAAGCGGGCTTCGAAACCCGGGACCTCCCCATCCAGGAAACGCTCGCGGATGAAGCGCCAGGGTCCCATGTTCGACGGCTCTTCCTGAGCCCAGGCGATTTCCGCGGTCACGGGGTAGGTGCTGAGCACGGCTGCGAGTTCCGCGGCGGGGAACGGGTAGTAACGCTCGAGACGCACGATGGCCACGTCGCGAGCTCCGCGCGTTTCGCGTTCCTTCATGAGGTCGTAGCTCACCTTGCCCGACGTGATCACTACGCGGCGCACCATCGCGGGATCGACGCCGGGATCGCCGAGCACCGGGGCAAACCGGCCATCGGAGAGGTCGGCGAGCGTGGACACGCAGTGGGGTGCTCGCAACAGCGACTTCGGGGTGAAGACCACCAGAGGCTTCTTCGCGGCCGTGCGCCCTTGGGCCCGCAAAAGATGGAAGAACGAGGCCGGGGTCGACGGATAGGCCACCCGCAGGTTGTTCTCGGCGCACAAGGTCAGGAAGCGCTCGAGTCGCCCTGAGCTGTGCTCCGGACCCTGACCCTCGTGGCCATGAGGCAGTAAAAGCGTGAGGCCCACCGGTTGATTCCACTTCTGTTCGGTGGCGGCAAGGAACTGATCGACAATCACCTGCGCCCCGTTGACGAAGTCGCCGAACTGGGCCTCCCAGAGCACGAGCGCCCTTGAGTGAACCGCGGAGTAGCCGAACTCGAAACCCATCACCGCGCATTCGGAGAGAAGCGAGTCGTAGACGTCGAAACGCGAGCCGCCCGCCGCGAGTTGCTGAAGGGGCACGAATTCCTTCGCGTCGCGATGGTCGTACAGGATGGCGTGGCGCTGAGAGAACGTCCCCCGGCCCACGTCCTGGCCGGAGAGGCGAACCGAGATGCCTTCAAGAAGAAGGGTACCGAAGGCGAGAGCCTCGGCGGTGGCCCAGTCCACTTCCCCCTTGCCCCGGCCTTCCATGAGTTCGGCGCGCTTCTTCAGGAAAGGTAGCAGTTTGGGATGCGGCTCGAAACCAGGCGGGATCAGGGTCAGGCCCTGCAAAGTGGCGCGAATGCGACCCGCCATGGCCGCCGCGTCCACCTCCACAGGCTCCGCGGGGGGTGTTTTCGGCTCGGGCAGAGCGCCGCCTTCGGTCTGCTGCATCAACGCGCGCTTCGTGGCCCAGATGGTCTCGAGGTCTTCACGGGACAGTGCACCCGATCGGATGAGTTTCTCCCCATAGATCGTGGCCACCGACGGATGGTTCTTGATCCGCGCGTACATGGTGGGCTGGGTGTAGGCGGGTTCGTCGCCTTCGTTGTGTCCCCAACGCCTATAGCCGACCAGGTCAATGACCACGTCGTGCTTGAAGGTTCGTTGAAATTCAAAGGCCATGCGGGCCACGTGAATCACGCCATCGGGGTCGTCGGCGTTGACGTGGAACACCGGGGCCGCCACCATTTTGGCCACGTCCGTGCAGTAGGTCGACGAGCGGGCGTCCTCGGGCAGAGTGGTGAAACCGATCTGGTTGTTGGTGACGATGTGGATGGTGCCACCCGTCCCATAACCCGAGAGGCCCGCGAGATTCAAGGTCTCGGCCACTACACCCTGGCCCGCGAACGCGGCATCTCCGTGAAGAAGGACAGGCACTGCCGTCACATGGGTGCGGTCGCCGCGCAGATCCTGTTTGGCGCGGATCATGCCTTCGACCACCGGATTCACGAATTCAAGGTGAGACGGATTGGGCGCCAGTTCGAGGGCCAGGGAAACGCCATCGGGACCCTTGTGTACGCTGGTCGCGCCGAGGTGGTATTTCACGTCGCCCGAGCCCTGGGTTTCGTCGGGATCGGTGGAGCCCTCGAACTCCGCGAAGATTTGCGGCAGTGGTTTTTGAAGCACGTTCGCGAGGACGTTCAAACGTCCGCGGTGGGCCATGCCGAGCACGGCGTCCACCACCCCGGCCCTCGCGGCCAGCGAGAGCAGTTCGTCGAGCAGGGGAATGGTGGCCTCGAGGCCTTCGAGGGAGAAGCGCTTGTGGCCCACGTACTTCGTGTGGAGGTGGCGCTCGAACGCCTCGGCCTCGGCCAGCTTCTCCATCACGCGCTTCTTCTCGGCCGCCGTGAGTTCAGTCTTGTTGCGGGAAGTCTCCTGCCGATTCTGGAGCCATTCCTTCTGGCCGGTGGCCGCGATGAACATGTATTCCGAGGTGACGGTGTTGCAGTACGTCTCACGCATCACATCAAGGATTTCGCGTAGTGTCGCCTTCTCGCGGCCGAGCGCACCGTTGGTGAAGAACTCGCGGTCGAGATCCCACAAGGTGAGGCCATAACCGCCGGGATCGAGATCCTTCACGGCAGGACGCTTCACGCCCAGGGGATCGAACTGAGCGAGCAGGTGACCACGCACCCGGAACGTATGGATCAGCTGAAGCACCCGAGCCTGTTTCTCAACCTCTTCCTTGTTCGAAGTCGAAGCGCTGCCGAGTAGTCCGGGGGCGAGCGCATCCACTTCGGTCCGGACCGGCGGGTAGGGCACCGCCAAATCCTCGAAGAGCCGCTCGTAGAAGCGGTCGTCGCCGCGAAGGAGGGCCTCGATACGCGCGAGGAACAAGCCGGATTCGGCGCCTTGAATCACCCGATGATCGTAGGTCGAGGTCACGGTCATAACCTTGCTGATGCCCAGCATCGACAAGGTCTTGGGCGACATCGAGCGGAACTCGGGCGAGTAGTCGAGGCTGCCCGTGGCGAGAATCAGGCCCTGGCCAGGCATCAGCCGGGGCGAGGAGGCGGTGGTTCCCACGGTGCCGGGATTGGTCAGCGAGACCGTGGTGCCCATGAAGTCGTCGGGCATCAGGCCGTTGCGGCGCGAGCGGCCCACGAGGTCGTCGAACTTCTCCAGAAACTGCGGGAAGGAGAGCGTATTGGCGCCCCGGATGTTCGGAACGAGCAGAGTGCGCGATCCGTCCTTCTTCTGGACGTCGACCGCGATGCCGAGGCGCACATCGCCGCGATGAATCCGGTGAGCCTTGCCGTCGATTTCCGCGTAGGCGTCGTTGAGACGGGGGAAGGTATCAAGAGCCTTGAGCATGGCCCAGGCAATGATGTGGGTGAAGCTGACCTTGGGCGCGCCGATGGCCGAGCGATGGCGATTGACGAGCTGCCGGTTCTCTTCGAGGGCCCGGACCGGAATCTCGCGCACCGAGGTGGCGGTGGGCACGCTCAGCGAGGCTTCCATGTTCTCGATGATCTTGAGCATCCCGCCACGGACCGGCTCGACGATGTCGCCCGGCAGGATCAGCGGGGCGATGGCGCGGGAACGGGTGGCGATGGCGCCGGTGTGCTGCGCGGGCTTTGGAGCCACCGCGAGGGCCGCCGGTTCCTCGGCCGGACGTGGTGAGGCTCCGGTCAGGCGAGTGCGTTCGAAGAGCTGAGTCTCCGCGGTGCTCTGGGGCTGGATAACGGTGGGTTCAAGAACCTCGGCCGGGGCGGCGGTCTCGACTTCCTCCTCGACTTCCACCTCGATCTCCATCGCGGACTCGGGAGCTTCGAGGGCTTGCGGTGCGGATTCGCCCGAAGCCGCCATCATCGTGACCGGCTGCCGCTGAAACATCGCGGTCTCGGACGAGCCTTCGGGCTCGGGGAGGTTCAGGACGTAGACGAAATAGTCCTGCCACTCCTGGCCAACACTCGACGGGTCCGCCCGGTATTTCGACAGTTCCTGCAAGGCGAAATCGGTGTTGCCGCCGAAGTCGGCCACGATCCGTTCGGCGATATGACGGGAAAGGGTCTCGGTAGTCATGGGGAAGGGTTGAGGATAACTGTTCCTTAGAGGGGGGCCGCATTCTCGAACCGCGCTCCGTGCTCAGCCCCCCACACCCCAAGGGTGGGCTTCGCGCAACCCCCGCGCTCCGGCCGGAGTAAATCCGGCCTCCGCTACCTTAGATGGGGGGCCGCATTCGCGAACACCGAGACAGGGAGGGCAACAATGCTTGGACTGTAGGGGCAGGCCTTGTGCCTGCCCTTTCGCCGCTTAGCGCCCGCGCTTCAAGCCCTCGCGACGGCAAGCCCCGCGGGCCGCCTGCACCGACGGGTGAGACCTCCCTCGCCGGCGGCCGGGTCTCCGGCAAAGAAGGCCGGGTAGAGTTCGGATCCAATGCTGATTGAGAGTGTTCCCAATTTTTCCGAAGGTGCGCGGGCCGAAGTCGTCGAGGCCATCGTCTCCAAAGTCCGGGCCCAGAATGGCGGCCGGATCCTCGACCTTCAATCCGACGCTTCGCACAACCGGTCGGTTCTGACCCTGGCGGGGGACACCGATTCTTTGTGCCGCGGCATCCTCGCCCTCGTCTCCGCCTGCCTCACTTCGATCGACCTTCGAACCCACAAGGGCGAACATCCCCGGCTGGGTGCGGTCGATGTGGTTCCCTTCATTCCCCTCGAAGGCGCCACCATCGCCGACTGCGTGGCTCTTGCGAAAAGGGTCGGCGAGGCCATTGCGGCCGCCCACAACATCCCGGTCTTCCTCTACGAGGAAGCGGCCTCGGCCCCCCACCGGAAGGGCCTTGAGGATATCCGCCGGGGACAGTTCGAAGGCCTCACCGCGAAGCTGAAGGACCCCCTGTGGAAACCCGACTTCGGTCCGAGCGAGCCGCATCCCTCGTTCGGCGCGGTGGTGGTGGGCGCGCGCATGCCGCTGGTCGCCTTCAACGTGAATCTCGCCACTGATGACGTGGAGATCGCGAAGAAGATCGCCAAGGGAATACGCCATAGCACCGGCGGCTATCGGTTCGTAAAGGCCATGGGCCTGATCGTTGACATCAACGGCCGCAAGGTCGCCCAGGTCTCCATGAACATGACCGACTTCACGAAGACACCTCTTTTCAGGGTCGTCGAGACCATAAGGAACGAGGCCGCGCGCTACGGTGTTGCGATCGCGGGATCGGAGATCGTGGGCCTGGTGCCGGCGCAAGCCTTGCTCGACTCCGCCGAGCACTACCTTCAGCTCACCGGCTTTTCGTCAAATCAGGTTCTGGAGACCAAGCTGCGAACGGAGTAGGCAGGAATTAACGCTTCAGGGCCAGAAGCCGGTCGTGAATCTGAGTCGAGAAGCCACGAGCCCAGTCGATGGTTTCCGAGGTGCATGCCTTCAATCACGCCTTTATGGGATCTGAGTCTTTGACTCCGGTCCGTTGGAGGGCGATCGGCGCCCATCGGTTGACCGCCTCCAGGAACGCTGCGATGTCGATCGGCTTGGCCAGGAATCCTTCCATGCCCGCGGCGAGGCACCGGCTGATGTCGTCCTGGGATACGCTAGCCGTCGCCGCGAGAATCACCGGTTGGGACGCGAATTCATCGCCACCCTCCCGCACGCGCCGCGTTGCCTCAAGGCCATCCAGGAGCGGCATATGCACGTCCATCAGGACCAGATGGTAGGGTGCCCGCCGCATCGCAACAAGCGCCTCCACGCCGTCGCCGACCAGGTCGGCCCGTAGCCCGATCCTCTCGAACATCCCCCGGGCCACGCGTTGATTGATCGCGTTGTCCTCGACCACCAGCACTCGAAGCGGAAAGCGTGCGCCGAACCCGGGATCCAGAGGTTGGGTCCGGTCCCGGCCCCGAGGTGCCTCCACGCCAAACACGTTGGCGAGCGCTGAGCGCACGCTCCCGACTTTGACCGGCTTGGAGACATGATGCATTCCGCGATCGGCGGGGGTGGCCGATCCAAGCGGTCTCACGATGACGATCGAGGCCGCCTTGAACCTCGTGAGTCCCTGCGTGTCTTGAGACCCGAAGACGGCGTCGAACTCCATTGGCCCGAACGCCTCGGTGGCGGTTCCGACATCGGGGGCCGTCGAGGTGGTGACCCCCAACGCCTGGAGGCAGGAAACGAGCGCCTCGCGCGCAGAGGGGGACGGCTCAATGACCAGGACGGACTTTGAAGAAAAGGCGGAACTGATCGAGGTGTCCGGACCGGCGAGGATAGGCACCTCCAGACGCACGGTGAACATGGAGCCTAAAGAGGCCTCGCTCTCGACCGAAATCGAGCCCCTCATCGCCTCGCAGAGCCGGCGAGAGATAGCAAGACCAAGGCCCGTCCCTCCGAAGCGTCGGGTGGTTGACGCGTCCGCCTGAGAGAACGGCAGGAACAGCCGCTTGATCCTGTCCTTGGAGATACCGAGTCCGGTGTCGGCCACGCTGATGGTCAGGATGGCCGGTTTGGAGGGCGGCACGGATGCGCGAATCACGATCCCGCCCCGCTCGGTGAACTTCACGGCGTTTGAAAGAAGGTTCGCGACCACCTGTCGGACTCGAGCGAAATCGCCCTGCAGAAGCGCCGGAAAGTCGGGGGCGATGATCAAAGCGAGCTCAATTCCCTTGACCGCAGCCACCCCAGAGACAAGGTCGACCGCGTCCTCGATCGCCTGACGAGGCGAGAACGGGTGCTCCTCGATTCCCATTTCTCCGGCCTCGATCTTAGAGAAATCAAGCACGTTGCCGATCACATCGAGGAGCGCGTCGCCTCCACTGCGGGCGGTTTCGGCGAACTCGCGTTGGGAAGCCGATAGCGGAGTGTCGAGAAGGAGACCCATCATGCCGATGACGGCGTTCAGGGGCGTGCGGATCTCGTGACTCATGTTGGCGAGGAACTCGGATTTCGCCTTGGTGGCCGCTTCCGCCGAATCCTTGGCCTGCTGAAGGGCGGCGCTCTCCAGCAAGCGACCGGTCACGTCACGGGCAATGCCGAAAACCCGCCTGGTGGCGGCGTCACTCATGGCCACCCACTCGAGCGCCCGAACGCTGCCGTCACGGTGGACGTACCTGAAGGTGAAGCCGGCCGTCTGCTTCCCTGCGACAAGTCGAAGCCCCGCTTCCCGGTGCCGTGCGAGGTCGTCGGGATGACATTGGAGCCATGACTTGGTGCCGATCAACTCGGAAACCGGGAAGCCCAGAACCGATTCCCACGCACGATTGAGACGCAGGAACGAGCCGTCAAAGCCGATCACGGAGAAGAGATCGGGTGAGAGGTCGAAGAAGCGATCCAGTTCGCGGCGCACTTCGGCCAACTCGGACAGGGTGCTTTCGTAGACCTGCGCGTGCAGATCCCTCATTTCCCGCGACGAGATCTCAAGTGACCGTTCGTTCAAATAGCGGTCCTGATCGGCCGCCGCATAAGCGCGTGAAACCGTGCCGAGAATCCTGGCCCACTCGCGCTCGTTCGCGGGGGGCGTCCGAGGGTCGAGGCCCGCGCGCCGCAACTGGCGGGAGAGCACCGGATGCAAGCTCGCCCGCGCTTCCGCGCCTGGTGGCGTGGGTTCGCCCGTCACCGTCTCTCGGAGATCGCGGTCAGCGTCATGGTCTGGTTGTGGAGTTGACAACTCCCCAACCCCTCAGGGGAGATCTCGCCATACGAATAGAAGCCCGCTTGCAACGTCTTCGCGGGCATGGACTCAAGCGTCGCCTCCAGTTCCTCTTCGCAGCGATCGCCAAGGGCAAGGCGCCGACCCACGCAGCTGATGGCGAGCAGCAGAACCGGCTCATCCTCGGGCAGGCCCCGGCCCGCCAGGAGTCCCGCGTCTCCAGCGCCTCCGATGACGCGATCGAAGTTCGCTCGCATGAACTGCACGGTTGAGCCCTTCGGAAGGTCGCCCGCGAAGGTCATCGAGCCCTTCGTTTCGTCCACCGCGAGGACGGTGCGCGCCACCGCACCCTCGGCGGTTCGGAGGAGCAGTGGGAAGAGTAGCGCGGATGCCGGCAGCTCGTTTGCGAGATCCCCAAGGTACTCCTTATAGAGGGCGAGCGCCGGCTTTCCATCGAGTTCGTAGAGGATGTTGTCGGTCGAAGCGGTCACGAGTCGCTCCAGGCCAAAAATGTCCCACCCGCCCTTGAAACCGTGGCCGATGGCGAGTGAAGGTCCGTAAAGGCCCACCGCGGTCACGTGGCCCGAAACCGGAGTTCCGTTCAGGACGATCCAGGTTTCCTCGAATCGCGACCGATCTCCGGCGAGCCCGCCGGTAACGATCACGTCGGGCGGCAGCGCTCCGCTCAGTCCTTCGACGAGCTGACTGCCGTTAACCCTTATTCCATCCGACAAGACGATGACCGCGCGGAGCCCGGGCAGGAGCAGCGCCTGGGCGATCTGGTCTCCCGCCCTACGGGAAGCGGCGGCGGTTTCGATAGGCGCGCTCGCGAGCCGCAGCGTCACTTCCCGGAACTTCATCAGCGCCACCACGACGGTGTCGTCGAGGATCTCCGTGCCCATGATTTCCCCGGCGGTGGAACAGCCGAGAACCGTTGCATCCTTCAAGGCCGCGCAGATTCGAGCGATGCAGGAGGCGGGAGCAGGACGCGAGAGCGCGAAAATCAGCGCCAAGGTCGTTTGGGAATTCCAGGCCTCGAATTCGGGCGGCAACGGCTCGTTTGGATCGAGCCGCAAGACGGTCGCTTCCATGTGCCTTGAATGGTATCAGTACCGGCATCTGGGCGGCCGGAGACTCTCTCCGCAGTTCGAGGGCGGGCGACGCCTACAAAGAACTCTCGAAAGCGATGCTCAGAGTCTCTTCGTGCGCGCGGCCACCAAGCTCTATCGGATGAAGGGCCCGACCCCCGTAGTCCTGAGGCGAGCGGGAGCGTTCCGAGGTCCCCGAAGCTCCTCGGGGCCTCGGGACGGGTACCATAACGGCATGGTCGAGTCCCCGCCCTGGCTGCGCTTCTATGGCCAGGTACCGCGAAACCTCGACTACCCCAAGGTCACTCTGTACGAGTCGATCGCGGCCACGGCCCGCCGCGGGCCCGAGGCCCCAGCCTGGGAGTTTCTCGGCTCGTCGTCCTCATACGCCGAACTCCTCCGCGCCATCGAACCGTTGCGCCGAAGGCCTCGGCCGCCTTGGGCTCAAAGCGGGCGACCGTCTTCTCATCTCGAGGCCCACATCGCCCGCCGGGTTGATCGCCTTCTACGCGGCCAACCGCCTGGGCGCGGTCTCGGCGCTCATCCATCCCCTCTCGACCGCGGTCGAGATCACCCACTACCTCGACGCAAGCGGGGCCCGCACCGCCCTCGTGCTCGACGCCTTTTACGGCGCCCTCGCCGCGGCCACGCCAAAGACGCCCCTCTCCACCACCAGCATCCGCTGGTGAAGGACGCCTGCGTGGTGGGCGTGCCCGATGAGGCGCAGGTCGAACGGGTGAAGGCCTACGTGGTTCTGCGGGATCCGGCGGAGGCGGGCCCGTCAACCGAAGCCGCCCTCATCGCCTGGTGCCGGGAGCGCTTGATCAAGTGGTCATGCCCGCGGGAGATCGAGTTTCGGGACGACCTGCCGAAGACACGCATCGGCAAGATCGACTATCGCACCCTCATCGAAGACCACGCGGCGAAACACGCCGCGGGAAGGAAGTCGGCATGACCTCTCCGCAGCCCATCCCCCACGGTGGCGATCGCATCGCCGCCGCCCTGGAGGCCCATGGCGTCCCCGTGATGTTCACGCTGTGCGGCGGACACATCTCGCCCATTCTCGTGGCTGCCAAAGCGCGGGGCATCCGCATCGTGGACACGCGCGACGAGGTCACCGCGGTGTTCGCGGCCGATGCCACGGCGCGGCTCACCGGCATCCCCGGGGTGGCCGCGGTCACCGCGGGTCCGGGCCTCACCAACACCATCACCGCGCTCAAGAACGCGCAACTCGCGCAGTCCCCCGTCCTCCTGATCGGAGGCGCCGCGCCTACCGCACTTCAAGGCCGGGGAGCGCTTCAGGACATCGACCAGCGCCCGCTGATCGCGCCGCACGTGAAGCTCGTGAAGCAGGTCCGCCGCGTGGCCGACCTCGGCCCCGCGGTCACCGAGGCGCTCGCCGCCGCCCGCTCCGGCATCCCCGGGCCGGTATTCATCGAATGCCCGGTGGACCTGCTCTACGAAGAGGCCACCATAAGACTGTGGTACGCGGATGCCGCGGGCAAGGGCACGGCGATTCCCGATCGGGCGCTGCGCTGGTACTTGAACCGCCATGCCTCGCGCCTGTTCGCGGGAACCAGGGGTCCCATGGTGTCGAGCGTGACCGACGTTCGCCTTCCCCATCCGGGAAACCGCGTGATCGCCCGCGCCGCCGATGCGCTGGCTCGCGCCGAACGCCCGCTTTTGGTGATCGGCAGCCAGTCGCTGGCCCAGGCCACGAATGCCGCTCGGCTCTGCGCCGCGGTATCGCGGTTGGGAATTCCCGTCTACCTGTCCGGAATGGCCCGCGGCCTGCTCGGAAGCAACCATCCACTCCAGATGCGGCACGAGCGGCGCAAGGCCCTGCGCGAATCCGACTGCGTGGTCCTCGCGGGAGTGCCGTGCGACTTCCGTCTCGACTACGGCAAACACGTGAGGCGCAACGCCACCCTCATCGCCGCAAATCGTAGCGCCAAAGAAGCGCGACTGAACCGGACGCCCACCATCCTGGCCCTGGGCGATGCCGGCCTCTTCGTCGAGCAGCTGGCCGATCGCGTGGCCGAAAAGGCCCGCCGCGCCGATTGGATCACCGCACTGCACGAGCGCGACCAGACCCGTGAAACCGGCATCGATGCCCAGGCCGCGGGTGCGGCCGGGCACGTCAATCCGGTGGCCTTCTTCCGGGCCCTCGATCGCGCGGCCGGCGAGAACGCGGTGTTCGTGGCCGACGGCGGCGACTTCGTGGCCACCTCTTCTTACATCCTGCGCCCCCGCGGTCCGCTGACCTGGCTCGACCCTGGCGTCTTCGGCACCTTGGGCGTGGGCGCGGGCTTTGCACTCGGCGCTTCCCTCGCGCGAAAGGAGTCCGAAGTGTGGCTGCTGTGGGGCGACGGGGCTTCGGGTTACGGCATCGCCGAGTTCGACACCTTCGTGCGTCACGGCATCCCTGTGATCGCGGTGGTGGGCAACGACGCGGGCTGGACCCAGATCGCGCGTGAGCAGGTGAAGATGCTGGGCGACGACGTGGGCACGGTACTCGCTCGCACCGCGTATCACGACGTAGCGCGCGCCTTTGGCGCGGAAGGCATCGAGGTCCGCCACGCAAACGAGGTTGAGAGCGCGCTGGCTCGCGCCCGCGCCTTCGCCGCCGCCGGCCGGCCGGTGCTGATCAACGTCTGGCTCGACCGCACGGACTTCCGCGAGGGCTCGATCTCGATGTAGGGGCGACCCGGGTTGGCCGGCCGTTGCGCAGGGAGGCAAGACGAGGCAAGGTCCTCTCTCCACTGGAGGTTCACCCCTGAGGTGCCGCTCCGGCAGCCACCAGCTGTCCAAGCGCGATGCCGCCGTCGTTTGGTGGTACGCGCTGGTGCCAATAGGGGGCGAAGCCGGTCGCGGTCAGGCGATGGATCCCTCTCTCTGCCAGCACGACGTTCTGGAAACAGCCCCCGGTGAGACAGACGCGTGGCAGACCCTCGCGACGGGCCACGGCCACGATCATCTCCGCGAGCGTGTTGTGAAAGCGCCTCGCAATTCGGCCGACCGGCAGTGAGGCCGTGCGGTCCGTTTCGATCGCCTGGATCATCGGCGCCCAATCGACCACCTCGCCGGCGAACGTGAACGGATACGACGCCTCGTCCTCCGCCTCCATGGCCGCGAACTCAAGTTCCATCGCGGCCTGGCCTTCGAAGGCGGCGCGCGACCGAAGGCCGATCAGCCCCGCGACGCCGTCGAACAGGCGGCCCGCGCTGGACGTGCGCGCCACTCCCGTGCCGCTTCGGAACATCCCGCGGAGGACCGAAAGCTCGGCTGGTTCGAAGCCCAGCCTCACCGCGAGATCAGGGCGGGCGAACGCGGCATCGCCTTCCATCTCGTGAAGCAGCCCAAGCCCGCTGCGTCGCGGTTCACGCGCCGCGGAATCGCCACCAGCGAGCGGGAAGGTCCGCAGGTGCGCCACCCGGCGGAAGGCTCCTTCGCGCACGCGCAGAAACTCGCCGCCCCAGATCGTGCCGTCCGTGCCGAGGCCTGTTCCGTCCCAGCTCACGCCGAGGACTTCGCCTTCGAGCTCGTTGTCAGCCATGCACGCGAAGACGTGAGCGGCGTGATGCTGCACGGCCACGTGACGCCCGGGGAGCGTCTCCGCGAACTGTGTCGAAGCGTAGTCCGGATGGAGGTCGTGGGCGATGGTCGTGGGCTTGAAACCGTAGAGGCCGGGCAGGCGCTTCACCACATCGTGAAAGCCCGCGAGGGCCTGCGG
>ENA-ORBV01002325-ORBV01002325.1-microbial-mat-metagenome-genome-assembly--contig:-NODE-2325-length-40298-cov-5.774595_pt1 | contig 40298 bp, 55 predicted proteins | sample MGYA00237777_ERZ505514 | MGnify/ENA primary metagenome ERZ505514 (study PRJEB26160, sample SAMN06269048) | microbial mat metagenome | isolation source: Oligotrophic lake microbial mat | place... | reverse complement strand
CATCTGGGTTTTTAATACTTTTGTTAAAGTAAAAAATTCGTTTGTAGGTCGTGTCGTTTCGTTTCGCAATTTTGCTTAAACTGTCGCCAGAACGAACGATAACCTTCTTAATTTCTTGATCTTTGTCAGTAGTTTGAGACTCTGCAGTCTGTTGTTGCGCCTGATCGGGAGCTGGTTGCTCCTGAGCGTAGGCACGCGATGAACCAGTGCTCACTGTAACTAGTGCGCACGAAAGAACCATCGCTATCATAGCGAATTTTCGCATTTTTCCTCCTTATATTTGCCCCGTAAATACCCTCGAATTGCTTATAACAACTCACGAATTCGAATGGGTAATGGTTGCGCGTTCTTCCACCTCACATGAAAAAACACACAAAGACAACCCTACCACACGTGAATCTGGCGTCAAGTTCTTCCCTGTTACAGAATTGCTGTAAATGTTATAACGACTTGTGTATAAGTAATAAATTATTTTTTAGGTTTGACTTCGTTACGGCCAAGACTTTTTTTGGTTTCGGTAAAAATAACGTGTTTTCGCAGTACTGGATCATACTTTCGCAAAGAAAGTTTTTCGGGCGTGTTCATAGTATTTTTGCGCGTGTAATAAACTCGATGTCCAGATTCTTCTGACACCATTCCGAGTACTTTTCGTTTGCTAGTTTTCTTTGACATATCCAAATGATATTAACAGATTGTTATCGATTATTCAAGGGGTTTGCTGGCACTTGTTTGCTGCAAACCTAGCCTGGTTAAAGTTAACTTTGATGTGGAGCCGTCTTCGGGATTTGAACCCGAGACCCCTTCCTTACCATGGAAGTGCTCTACCACTGAGCTAAGACGGCATTAACAGTGATCAATACTAACAGTTTTTTACTTGTTACGAAAGAGTTAGAACGCCGGCGCAAACGTTTCGGCTTCGGAAAGTTCTTGAATTACCTCATCTTTTTGTCTCAGGCGTTCTGGGCTAAGTCCAAGACTCGCAATACGCATAATAATTTCTTCGTAGGATAAACCTGCATCGAGCTGGCCGGCACGACCAAAATAGCCACCTGTGGCGCCAAGGCCCGGGATTAAGTTAGCTTCGAGAAAGTTTGGCTCGCCATTGGCGTTTAGACGAATATCAATCCGGCCGTAATCGCGCGCACCTAACGCAAAGAACACGTCTTTGGCAGATTCACTGACAAGCATATTAAGCCGTTTGTTTTTAACAGCCAAAACTTGTTCTGGTCGGTGTGCTTTGTTGCGTAGTCCAATATTCGATTGCCGTTTGAGTTTGCGGCAGGAATAATTTCTATTGGCATAGTCAATAAATTGCCCGTGTCTTCATCGCGTAAAACTGCGACGCTAAACTCACGTCCATCTAAATACTCCTCAATCAAAATGTCAGATGTAACATTTGCAGTCAACTCGGCTATTTTTGCTGCTAAAGAAGCTTCGTCATGAACTACTGAGTTAGCATCGATTCCGATTCCATCGCTCAGTGTCGTTGGTTTGACAAACAAAGGAAATTCAAGAGACAGACTGCCGAAATTTAACGGCTTGTCAGCGCTAATTTTAACAAAGCGAGCTGTACTCAGGCCGGCTTTTTTAACCTGCAGCTTTGCCAACGCTTTGTCTGATTCTAGCTCAATTGCCATTTGCTCAGACCCGGTGTGGTTAATTCCGTGTTTTTTTAATAATGCAGAGATCCACAAAATGGAGTCTCCGGTGTTTTCTGGTAGGAATTTTGAACGTAGAAATACCAAGTCGGGTTGTTTACGGACCAACGCTTCAAAATCATGGATGTTATTAACAGTCGAAATTCCAACAGTGCGGTAATGTTTAGAAAGCACGTCAAAAACGGATTTTGCCGAAGTTTCATTTGACGCTTCGTAACCACGCCGGGCGCTTCTGACTATTTCAATATGCTGGTTTAGTTTTTTAATTGCTAGTTCTCCTATTTGAATAAGCCGCCATTTTGACGACTTACCCATGCTAAGTTAAGATTGGTATCTTATCGAGTTCGAAAGCTACCACCACCAGAACGTGGTTCTTGTGGTCGAGCTTGGTTGACAACGATTTTGCGTCCGCCAACTTCTTTTTCGTTCAAGTCTTCGATAGCTTTTTGGCCGTCTTTAACTTCTGCCATTTCAACAAAGCCGAAGCCTTTTGATTGGCCGCTGTCACGATCTTTGATGATTGCAGTGCTCACGACTTCGCCGATTTCAGCAAATAGTGCTTTTAGTTCATCTTCTGTTGTGCTGTAAGCTAGTCCGCCTACGTATAGTTTCATTGACATATAAAAATCCTTCTTTGGTTATTTGTTGGCTTCGCGTTTATGTATTGCTAACCGAGGATGAATTAACCGTGTGAAGGAGTAATGTTTTACCGGAGAGGTATAAGTAAGCACTTGCGTATGCATACTATAGCACGGATATGGGGGTTTTGCTAATTGTGATTGTGGTTAAAGACGGTAGTTGGGGGTGTGTAGGATCGTCGCACGTCTGCACTTGTGCTCGAAGCAAGCATCTGCGCGCAAGTTGGACGACCGAACCTCGGCTTTGCCGAACGGTTCTCGGATTATACATCTCCACAAATAAATAGAATCGACCGAGGCCGACTCAATTTATTTGGTGCAGGGTGTAGGATAAACGCACGACTGCGATCATGCTCGAAGTTAACTTCTGCGCGATCTTGTCGACCGAACCTGGCTCGAATCCTCGCTCATGAATGAGCTGAAATTAAAACAACCCTCTTTCAAGGGTAGTTTAAATTTCACCTGGTGCAGGGTGTAGGATTCGAACCTACGAAGGCATAAGCCAGCAGATTTACAGTCTGCCGTGTTTGACCGCTTCACTAACCCTGCGTACAGCCCACACTTGTGGGCGCATACAACACATCCCTAAACTCCGCTCAATCAATATTCTCGCATGACATTGATTGAATTTGGAGCCGCCTGTCGGATTCGAACCGACGACCTACTGTTTACAAAACAGTCGCTCTAACCAACTGAGCTATGCCGGCATGTATGGGGTGAACACACTGAAAAAGTGTAGCAGAACAGGGGTTAAATAACGACTCTACGCTTTGAGCGAAGAATTCGTTTTTGTTTAGCTTTTTGAGTCGGAATTTTGTTGAGTTTTGCATCGATTTCTTTGGCATCTTCTACTTTTGGTTCTGGTGTGATAACTCCAACGATAACAGCATCTAGTTGAGGAACTAGAGTAGCCTTTTTGCTTTGTATCTCTGTCAGCCTGTTTGATATAGATTGTTCAGCATCTAATATGTCTTGCTTTACTTTGGTAGGGTCGGCAACTTTGTCGGTCTTTTTAACTAACTCGACTATATTACCCGAAGTATCCTTACAACTCATTGTGAATGTAGCGTATAGCTAACTAACGTCGCTTGTTGGTTCTGTACCGATTAAACTAAGCACCTGTAATGCTTGATTTAATATTTGTTCTTGAATTTGTTCGTTCATAATTTTTCTCCTTTTAATTTATTAAGCTAATGCACCAATATTTCGTAAAGCTTTCACTATCTGCCCTATAGTATAGCCGTCAAATGTAGCTGTGTCATTAACGATACCTGATGTGTTAGCTGCAAATGTTGCAGCTGTTACTGCGGTTGTGGGCTGTATAACTGGTGTGGCGTTCCATAGTCCTAACTTCTGAGTTGTTGCTGTACCAATTTTAGTACCAGTTGTAGTACCAAGTACCATATTGATGCCCTCGCCATAAGATGAGTTGCCAGATGCAAGGATTGATTGCAATACTGTCCCTGCACTATTCTGCCACTCTTGGAGGTTGGCTGTTTGGGCTGCTGCACCTTGAATGACTAGTGGCTTCGCTGTTGCAGCTGAAGCTGAGAGCATTGTATTGGCAAGATTATCCACCGTCGTAGGAGTATTAACCCGAAGCTTCTCGACCGTGCCCGAAGGCGGCAACGCGCCGCCAACAGCAAGGCCCTGCGAGTTAGCATACAGCGACGTCACTAGTGAGGTGCCGCCAGTTGGTGCAAGATACACCCGCCAGTGCGTGCCAATTGCCGAGTCGGTCCAGGTCTCCGCCGCGCTAAACGTCAACCGGCCACCAAGCTTGACCTGAGTTGCACCCTGCCCATAGGCGTAGACCTTGGCAAGCGTGTCAGAGCTCTGCACGGCAGTCGGCGCTGCGTTCGTTCCACGAGCGCTGTAGAACGCGAGAGTCGGGTTTCCGGAGACTGCACCACCTGCCGCCGAAAGCTGCAGATTCAAGTTAGCGGTGTCTTGGGCGTACTCTATACCGCCCCAAAATGGGCTATATCGCAGCACACCCACGGCTAGGCCAGGAGCTATAATGCCGTCTCCCCAGCTCATCGTGCCGTCGTTGGTTACCGCCAGGCGATTATTTGCATCGCCACTCATCCGAAAAGCCAAGGCATTGGCACTGGTAGCCGAGTTTTGGTTAATGAGCGTACCAGCTGAGTTGATGCCAGAGAGTGCTACCCCGCCAGAATCCTGCCACTCTTGGAGGTTGGCCGTCTGTCCGGCTTTGCCTTTAGATATAAGTGGTACTACGTCGGCGGTTGGTTGGATAGTGTTCCTGGCAGATGTGCTTGGGGCCAATATAACGGCAGCAGCTGGTGAGCCGACCGCTGTGTCTACGTAGGTTTTGGTGGCTTTTTGGGAGGCTACTTTGGTGTCGCTGTTGGCGGCTAGGGTACCATCGGTATCAAGGTAACTCAGTGGTAGCTGTTGGATGTTATCAACATCGGTGAGGTTGACGTCACTTTTGGTCAGCGAGAGGTTAGTTTTGGCGGTAGAGATGTCGGTGAGTTCAGATAGATTACTAGAAGCAAGCAGGCCGCCGGCATTGGTGATGGTGGTTTCGGTAACCGCCGAGTCTTTAAGTGTACCGTCAGGATTAAGCGAGACAGTTAGATAGGCATTGAGGATATCACCCCACTTACCGCTATCTGAGCCAGGTGTTGGCAGTCTAGCCACTTGTTTGTTTGCACCCCCGCTTTAATTTTTTACTCATACTAAAACAAAGTCCCCTCTTTTGGAGCTTGTTAACAGTATAGCATAGGCGTTATGAAAAAAGTCTGACAGACTACTTTTTGGCTATTTTTTTGGCGGTCTGGGCGCGCTTGGCCAATTCTTGTGTGATTATCTCGACGTTTTGGGCGGCGGCATCGCGCTTTTGCATTTCATCAAACGCCATCGCCTTTAGTTCTTGTTCGCTGAGTTTACTAATGTCCATGGCTATCTCCCCTTTAATCCACCCGTTTTTATATCATTATAGAGCAATGGCACGCTTTAAGAAAGGCACCTCAGCTACTATCCCCCGGCTTTGCCGAACGGTTCTCAAGTAGTACATTTGCACCAAATAAATAGAACCGACAATGCCGGCTCAATTTACTTGGTGCAGGGTGTAGGATAATCGCACGTTAATCCAGCCGCCCGCTACGCTGGGGGCTGTGACTAACGACCGAACCTGGCTCGAATCCTCGCTCATGAATGAGCTGAAATTAAAACAACCCTCTTTCAAGGGTAGTTTAAATTTCACCTGGTGCAGGGTGTAGGATTCGAACCTACGAAGGCATAAGCCAGCAGATTTACAGTCTGCCGTGTTTGACCGCTTCACTAACCCTGCGTACAGCCCACACTTGTGGGCGCATACAACACATCCCTAAACTCCGCTCAATCAATATTCTCGCATGACATTGATTGAATTTGGAGCCGCCTGTCGGATTCGAACCGACGACCTACTGTTTACAAAACAGTCGCTCTAACCAACTGAGCTAAGGCGGCGCGCATTAACAAATCACACTGCAAAAGTGTACCAGAACAGGGGTTAAATAACAACTCTGCGCTTTGGTCGCAAGATTTTTTTTCGCTGCGATTTTTGAGCTGGTGTTTTACTTATTTTTTTCTCGATTTCTTTGGCTTCTTCTACCATGCCACGGCTTTCGTAGGCTTTGTGTAGTAAGGCGTATGATTCTTTGTTCGGTTCTAGCTCAACGGCGCGTAGTAATTCTTGGAACATAGATTTCTCGTGTCCAAGCTTTTCCTGAACTTTTGCATACGCAACGTGACGCGCAGCCAAGCCATCTTCGAGCTTGAGCGCCTGCTCAAACGCTGTTGCGGCTTTGTCATAGTGCTCTGTTTCGTAATAAATTAGGCCTAAGTTGTGCAAACTCGACGCACTGGCTTCGATACTTGACGCAATTTCAAAACAGTCGATGGCGTCTTTATATTCTTTTTGTTTGGCGTACAAAATTCCCAGGCGGTTATATGCAGCAGCATTTTTTTGGTCAATTTTAAGGATAGTTAAAAGTGCTTTTTCTGCTCGTAAAAAGCGGTTTTCGCGCATTCCCGTGTGGGCAACTTTCCATAATTGCCCCAAACGGTCGCTAATTTTGCGCGGCAGCGGCGAAAGATCTTCATCGCTTAATGCTGCTCGCCTAAAAACAAGAAAGCCGAAGCCAAATATCAAAGCTAGTTCTAACATAACTACTGTTAGTATAACATGTACGCTATATTTCCAGCGCTAGCCGTCCAAGGATTAACTTGGCAGAAATACTTTTGGCATTGTACTGCTGAACTTCATAGATAAGCTGACAACGTTTATGCCAACGCTTATAATCATCAAAGCTGCCCTTGCTAATTGCGACTTTGAGCGCTCCTGAGCATGCCATCATCAGTGCCTGCAGAAAGGCGGCGATTTCTGTTTTCGTGCTTGGCATCTCAGGATTTGATAATCGCTCGAATGAAGTTGCCTGCAAATACTGTTTTGCTTTTTGTATGTTGGTGCTCAAAACGTGATCATCATTGTTTAGAAGTTCAAAAAACAAACCTGGTAAACCACCGCTCAGTACATGCAGCCGATCAATGTCTTTGCCGTCACGCGAGTCAAGACTATCAACGAGTTGTTGTTTCGGGATCGCTAGCAATTGCAACGTTTGAACCCTCGAAATAATTGTAGTCAGCAGTGTTTTATCATTTGTTGTAAGTAGCATAATCACCGTGTCATCTGGTGGTTCTTCTAAAATTTTAAGTAATGCATTCTGTGCTTCGACGCCAAGTGTCTCGGCCTGTTCAATAATGCAAACACGTCGAATTTTTTGTTTGCCCGGAACTTTAAGACTCAAGAATTTTTGAAGCGAACGAACTTGTTCGATTGAAATTGTTGTTTTTTCTGGCTCAATTATCTGCACAAACGAATGCGTACTATCGCCTAAAATTTTGTCAGTGATATATTGTGCGACGTGGCTTTTTCCTGATCCAGGTGAACCAACAATCATTAATGCATGGGACGGTTTTTGCAAAAATTGCCTAACTCTACCTTTTGTAGAAGGATGAAATAATGGCTCAGACATCATGTAGGATAGTATGAAAGCTTGGTGGAATTTCTGCAATAAATTCTTTTGTGGCACGATCTGGCAGCATGATTTTTAGCTTGTGCGCGTGTAGCAATAATCTTTCGTTTTGTTCGCCGCCGTAAAATTCATCACCTACAATTGGTTTTTTTAGATGTTGTAAATGAACGCGCAGCTGATGAGTGCGGCCTGTTTTTGGATGAAGCTCAAGCAGTGTGTACCTATCGTTAGTTTCTAGAACTTTATAGTGAGTAATTGCTGGGCGGCCAGAACTTGCGACGTGGAATGTTTTTGGCTTGCCGGGATTTCGCTCAATTGGCATATCAATTATTGCTTCGGTTGGGCTAATTGTTCCTGAAATTACTGCAACGTATGTTTTTTGAGTTTTGCGTTCTGCGAATTGTTTTTGCAGCCAATCTTGAGACTTTTGATTCTTGGCGCAGATCATTACACCAGAAGTGGCGCGGTCTAACCTATGTACGATACCGCCACGCTCACCTTGATTGTCTTGCAGCTTATCGCTCATAAAAGTTGCAACCGTAGCCTCTGGGTTAAAAGCGCCTTTGCTGTGGCTCAAAATTCCGGATGGTTTATTGATGACAGTCACATTATCGTCTTCATACAAAATCGGCAAATCAATGGTTTCGTGTACTTCTACTTTTGGATCAAAATCGACTGTAATTACATCGTTTGCTTTGGTTTTGTAGCTCGGTTTTTGTTGTTCGCCACTGACCGAGACTTTACCTTGCTCGCACAATCTCGAAGCAAAACTGCGGCTTACTTTCGGTAACTGATCATGTACGAATACATCGAGTCTTTTGCCAGATTCTGTTACTTTGAACTCTTGCATGCTAGCGGATGCCGACGGCTTTTTGGACTTTTAGGAGGGTTTGGTTTGCTGTTTGGTTCATGAGTTTTTCAGAAGATTCTAGTTTTTGGATTAGGTTTGCCTCGTCTACCGTAGCAAGTTTTTGCTGGAAGTTAGTCAAAAATTCTTGAACTTTGCCGGCAACATCTTTTTTTAACTCACCATAACTTGTAGCGTCTTTGTATCTCGCAGCTGTTTCGTTCAAAGTTTCTTTGTTCAAAAGTGACAAAATCTGCAACAAATTTGTGACACCCGGTTGTTTTACAGAATCAATTTGAACAGCAGCTTCGTTATCCGTTGTGGCGCCCATGATCTTCTTTGCAGCTGCAGCTGGATCGTCGCCCATGAATATAATTCCTTTTCCAGAATCATCAGATTTGCTCATTTTTTTTGTTGGATCGCTGAGGTCTTTTATGCGCAAGCCTTGATCTTTGTTAAATAACGCATGCTGTTCTTTGACAGTTTTTGGTACCACAAATATATCGCCGAACTTGTTGTTCATACGTTCAGCAATATTACGCGTAAACTCTAGGTGCTGAGACTGGTCGTCGCCAACAGGAATGTACTCGGCGCCGTGTAGCAAAATATCTGCTGACATAAGAACAGGATAGTCAAAAAGCCCAACCGATACGCGCTCGCCGCCTAGTTTTGCAGACTTGTCTTTAAACTGAGTCATACGCGACATTTCGCCAAAACCGGCAAAACTATTGAGTATAATCGTTAACTCGCTGTGTGCCGGAACGTAACTTTGTCTGTAAATATGCACGTTATCGTCATCAAGTGGCAATCCTGCGGCCACAAAAATCTTGAGCCCTCGCATAATTTGTTCTTGCAATTTTCTGTGGTCGATTGGCGTCGTAAAACTATGCAAATCAGGTACAAACATATTTATTTGATACTCGCCGGCATGTTTCTTGGCCATATCAACCATAGGCAATAGCGCACCAAAATAATTACCAATATGTAAGTCATTGTTGGCGCGAATTCCGGTTAAAATCACTTTTTTATCATTGTTACTCATATTTCCTCCATTATAGCTGATTTAAATTATTGTAGTACACCCGTATTTATCTGGAGACTTGTCCGGTATTTTCGAGCAGCGTACTTATCATTGTAAGTTAAGCGCGTCGCGGATTGCGCCGAGCACGATTAGATATTCATGTTGGAGCATTGGTGGCTCGATGTCTGCTACGTCCTTTTGTATGGGAATTCCGAGCGCTTCTTTTGCCGTGCCAATCATGCACGGTATGCGTTCTCGGCAATCTAGCGCGACGATATCCGGGTTCTGGCCAAGTTCGTTGCCGAGCTTTTGCAATTGCTCCATTCGTTCTGTTTGTATTCTTTCCATAGTTTCTCCTTTGTTGATGTTGCATTTAGCAATTAAAAAACCGCCTCTGCTGCGGGCGGTCAATGCTTCGATATTTGTAGTTATTTATTGATATACAAAAACAGTACGCCACGCAAAAGTGCCGGTAAACCAATAAGCATTAAACTGATTCTGTAAATTTTTCATACAAAAGCAACAATACGCCTTTGCAAGCGTATTGTCAAACACTTTTGATGCGTCAGTTTTGTTATTTCTAGCGTTTTGTGAATTGGCGTTTTTTGCGTGCACCTTTGAGGCCGAACTTTTTGCGTTCTTTCTCGCGTGGATCACGTCCAAGTAAGTCAGCTCGTCGAAGCGTGCTTTTGAGGTCATCGTTCATTGCAGCAAGCGCTTTGGCGATACCAAGTTGGATTGCTTCAGCCTGGCCGGCGTGACCACCGCCAATGACTTTGGCGCTCACATTGTACTTATTGACTTGGTCAAGGACCGTAAATGGTTTTACAAGTTCCATAAGTAGTGTTTTGCTGTTAGCAAAGTAGTCTTCCGCAGTAACATCATTAACCGTTAGTTTGCCGTCGCCACCAGTCAGGCGTACGCGCGCAGAAGCACTTTTGCGCTTTCCGATTGCATAAAAATAATTGTCGCTAGTTGTCTTTGCCATCTTATTTGCTCTCCTTCAATGTCAGAACTTCTGGCTGTTGTGGGCCGTGGGTGTGTTGATCATCATTGTAAACTTTCAAACGAGCCAATCGCGCCGGTCGCAGTTTGTTGACTGGCAACATGCCGCGAACAGAAGCCATAATGACCTGGGACGGGTCTTGCTCTAACTTTTCTTGCAATGTAGCGGTCTTAAGCGCGCCTGGGTAGCCGCTGTGTCTGTAGTATTTTTTCTCTAGTTCTTTGCTGTTACCTTTAATTACGAGGTTGTTCGCATTGATGATTACCACGTAGTCGCCACAATCGATATGCGGTGTGAATTGTGGCTTTTCTTTACCAGTTAGCAGCGTTGCGACTTTAGTTGAAAGACGACCGAGTGAAGCATCTGAGGCGTCTATAACGTACCATTTGCGAACAACATCGGTTGGTTTTGCGCTGAACGTTCGTTGAGCGGAACTATGGGAGCTTTTCATTATTTAGTCTCCTTTACGGCTGGCTTTTTTGCTGCCACTTTAGGCTTAGACGCTGTTTTTTCGGCCGCTTTATCTGAAAGATCATCTACAAAACTTACGCGGGCCAGTTGAGCGTTATCGCCGCGCCGAAGCTCGGTGCGTACAATACGCAAATGTCCACTACTGCGAGCTGTCAACTTTGGTGCAATACTATCAACCAACTTGTGGGCGCTTTCGATTGTCATTAAATCTTCAATAATTTGGCGACGATTGTGCAAATCACCCTTTTTTGCTTTTGTAATAAGCTTTTCAACGTAAGGCACGATTTCTTTGGCTTTTGGCAGAGTCGTTTCAATTGATTCGTGAATAATCAACGAATCAGCCAGCGACTTCAGCAGCGCTCGGCGTTGATCTCGCTCGCGTCCAAATTTACGACCTTTATATCCGTGGCGATGCATCTATATCTCCATCTCCGACATTTTGTCTTTGACTTCGTCGAGTGCTTTGGCGCCGAAACCCTTAAGGTCGCGGAGTTCAGCGTCGCTTAAGCTAAACAAATCTTTGAGAACATGGATGTCATTGTTAACAAGCGCATTTGTTGTTCGTGCGCTCAAGTTCAAGTCTTCGATTGGAGTGTTGAGTTCTGTCGTATCGTCGCTTTCCACGTCTTCATCCGCTGTACTGCCAAGAGGCGCAGAGGCTTCAACTCGTGTTTGGCCGGCGAGTGCAGTGTATTGGTTGACCAAGATTGCTGCAGCTTCTTCGAATGCGTCGCTTGGAGTGATAGAACCGTCAGTATCAACGCTCAAAAGTAGTTTGTCGAGGTCAGTTATTTGACCAACACGAGTGTTTTCAACTTTATATCGTACTCGAGTAACAGGGCTAAAGATTGCGTCAACGGCAATCATGTCGCTTGGTTTCTTTTGTGCGCCTTCTTCGATAGGACGGTAGCCGCGACCAGTTTCGACAACAATGTCGATCGTGATGTTACTTTTAGCGTCGTCAATTGTTGCAATAACGTGTTCTGGGTTAACAATTTCAACATCAGCATTTGTCTGAATGTCTTTTGCAGTAACGGGGCCTTTACCTTTTTTGATGATGCGCAAGTTCTGTGGTTCTTCGCTAAAAACTCGAAGCTTAACACCTTTGAGGTTTAGCATGACATCCACGACGTCTTCTTTGACGCCTGGAACAGTCGTGAATTCGTGTGACACGCCTTCGATTTTAAATGCAGTCACTGCTGCGCCAGAAATGCTTGAAAGCAAAACTCGTCGCAAGCTGTTTCCTAAAGTCATGCCGTAACCGGTGTGCAATGGCTCTACAGTAAACGTAGCGCTTGTTGCACTGTGATCATCAACTTTGACTACTCCTGGTGTGTGAATATTTTTTGACATAATGGTTTCTCGCCTCCCGTTAGCGTGAGTAGTACTCAACAATTAGTTGTTCGTTAATATCAGGTTCGGCCTCTTCTCGAGTTGGCACGCCTGTGACAGCAATTTCAAATTTCTTACGATTTACCTTAAGCCAGGCAACGGTGTCGTTTTCGCTGACTGGACTTACTTCATCAAGTTTCTTGAAGTACTCAGTATTTTTGGCGTGATCACGTACGATCAGTACATCGCCTTCTTTGACACGGAGTGATGGAACATCAAATCGTCGCCCGTTAATCTCGAAGTGACCGTGGCTTACAAGTTGTCGTGCCGCACGTCGTGAAACAGCGAATCCGGCGCGATAAACGGCGTTGTCGGCACGTTGCTCAAGGTATCGTAGCAATACTTGGCCAGATTGGCCTTTTGATGCGCCCGCTTCAGTCATAAGTTTGCGGAACTGCTTTTCTAGCAATCCGTATAAACGTTTAACTTTTTGCTTTTCGCGGAGCTGAATAGAATACTGGCTGTGTTTTACGCGGCCTTGGTTATTGCCATGCTGACCCGGAGGCGTTGAACGCTTGACCAAAGCCTTGTGAGCTTTTGGATGCAGCGCGTAACCTTCGCGGCGGCTTTGCTTAACAATACTGGATAGATCTCGTGCCATAATTAAACTCTCCTTGCCTTTCGAGGTCGCACGCCACCGTGTGGAACGCCAGTCATATCAGTAATGCCTTCAACTTGGATGTCCATGTTTTGCATGGTTCGGATTGCAGCTTCTCGGCCAAGACCAATGCCTCGTACGAATACGCTTACTTTTGATACGCCGTATGATTGTTTTGCAATCTGGGCTGCTTTTTCTGCTGCAACTTGCGCTGCGTAAGCTGTGCCTTTTTTAGAGCCACGGAATCCGCATGCGCCTGCGCTCGAGGCTGATAGTGCACCACCTTTTGTATCAGTGAATGTAACAATCGTGTTGTTGAATGTTGCGTATACGTGCAATTGACCGACAGGTACGCTTCGTTTAATTTTCTTCTTCTTAACTGCTGGAGCCGGTGCGTCAACAACAGCCGTGGTAGCTGGAGCTTTAGTACCTTCAGTGGCTGGTGTTGTGCTTGTTGTATCTTCTTCTGCCATAATAATTCCTTAACCCAAGACCTATGTCTTAGTTGCCGCCTTTTTCTTGGTTCCGCCGACAGTAAGTTTTTTGCCACGACGAGTTCTGGCGTTAGTACGAGTCCGTTGACCGCGCGATGGAAGGTTTGCTTTGTGGCGCAAACCACGATATGCATTAATGTCTTTCAGTCGTTTGATGTTAGCAACAACAACGCGCTGCAGGTCACCTTCAACATCGTAATTTTGATTGATAACATCCTGAATTTTTTGAATCTCTGTATCAGTAAGGTCTTTAACACGAACGGTTCGCTCGATTTTTGCCTTATCCAAAATATCTTGGCTTGTTTTTGGGCCAATTCCATACACGTATGTCAGTGCAGTTTCGATCTGCTTTTCAATAGGAACCGTAACTCCAGAAATTCGAGCCATATCTAACCCTGCCTCTGCTTATGTTTAGGTTTCATTTTGTTGATAACGTAAATACGCCCTTTACGACGGACGATTTTATCATCTGGACTAATTTTCTTGACACTGGCACGCACTTTCATGCGGATCATCCTTTCGTTGTTTGTGAATGACACACTGCTTATTTAGTAATTACATCCTGGTTGTAGGAACTTTTCAAAATAGTGCAGTTTGGAGTGAAGGCCGAGCACAAAAGTTGAGTCGTATTACCATACGGCGAGACTTTTGACGGAGGCTTTCGCCCAAAATGTACTGTTTTGTAAATGTCCTACTAGGATTTGCGATAGGTGATTCTGCCCTTACTAAGATCGTAAGGTGTCAACTCGACCGTAACGCTGTCTCCGGGGACGATTCGGATAAAATGTTTCCGCATCTTTCCGGCGACGTGAGCTATGATTTGATGGCCGTTCTCGAGCTCGACTCGAAACTGAGTTCCCGGAAGGGTCTCTTGTATCGTACCTTGTAACTCGATCACTTCCTTTTTCGCCATAAATATAACTAGTGATGAATTATAACAAAGCTCTTATCTGTTGTAAAGTGTTATTTTTGTTTCTTTTTGCCGCGGAATAGTAAACGCCGTGCACCGGTCGCCGCTTCTGCTGGCGTAGAGTTGTCATAAAAGAAATCGGGCTGCTCGTATTGGTCATATGTGACCATAAGTGCACGTGATTCAATCTGTCGAAGCGTCTCGAGCGCGACAGCAACCAAAATCAGCATTCCTGTGCCGTCAAGATTGACGCTAATCGTGAATCCGAATCGAGCCGCAACAGCCTGAATCACATATGGGGACGCAGCAAGCAGGCCTAGACTTATGGCGCCGAACAGTGTTAAACGATTTACGGTGCTGCTTAGATACTTTTCGGTCTTTGGCCCAGAGCGAATTCCTTCGATAAAGCCACCCTGTTTCTGTAGATTCTCAGCAATTTCGGTCGCATTAAAGCTGATACTGGTATAGAAGAATGTAAAAATGAATACTAGCGCAAAAAACGCCATCGGATAAATATAAGCATGGATGCCACCAGCAGCAAGAATTTCTGCCGTCGGCGGTTGAAACCACGTAACCAGGTTTTGCCCAAGTTCTAGCCATTTTGCATCAGCACTTGATGCCATGAGCTGCCCAACCAACAAAGGAACGCTGAGGAATACCTGCGCAAAAATAATTGGAATCACGCCAGCCGTGATCAGTTTGATTGGCATTTTTGTAGTCACGCCACCATATGCACGGTTTCCTTGCACGCGTTTGGCGTAGTGAATTTTCAAATTACGCGCAGCTTCGTTGAGTTTGACGACAATCAAAATCAGCACTATTACAAAAACAGTTGCCCCAACAGCCAAGATTGCACCATCACGGCTCACCGGTAAGGTCTGGCCAAACACTTTCCAGGTTTCATCACCAGCGAATACGCCGCTAATAATCCCCAATACCGACTGCGGCAATTGGCTAAGAATGCCAACGGTAATCACCAGTGAAATACCGTTACCAATACCTTCTTCCGTAATCAGCTCCCCTAGCCACATCAGTAGCATCGCACCACCAGTTAAGGCCGAAACCATCAACACCCACTGGGCGATGCCAGCACCTGCGGTGATATCACCCAGTCCGCCGAGCTGCATAGCGGTCTGCCGAACAATAAAAATCATACCAACTGACTGAATAATCGCCAACGGTAACGCAATGATACGCGTGTACTGATTGATTTTCTTGCGGCCAAATTCGCCTTCTTTGTTAAGCGCCTCAAGCTTTGGCAATGCTTTTGTAAGAAGTTGCATAATGATCGATGCGTTAATGTATGGGCCAAGGCCTACAAGCATAATCGAGAAATTGGCCAACGCACCACCAGATAAAACATCAAAGAAACTGAGTAATTGCGGTGTGTCAGAAGATGTAAACAGTGTCTCTAAAACCTGCTTGAGTGTTGCGCCGTCACTGAGCGGAATAGGAATGTGCGCCAGAATTCGGAAAACAATGAGCATACCCAAAACAGCAAATACACGCTTTCGCATGTCTTGATTTTTGAGTGACTTCCAGATTACCTTCCAGCTCATAATTACCTTATTTCCCCTTGAAACCTTGGTTTCTTTACTCTAAACAGTATACAACAGGCCCTCTAAAAAGAGCGTTGTAGTTATTTCTTGGATGTTTTTTTGGCTTTTTTGCTCTGTTCAGACTTTTCCGATGTATCTTGAGCTGCTCGTTGCGTTCGAACTAATTGTTTAAACTCGCCGCCTGCTTTTGTGATCAAGTCTTTTGCTTGTGCGGATGCAGACTGCAAGCTAACGGTAAGTTTTTTGCTGAGGTCACCCTTGACTACGACTTTTACGCTGTTGTACGGGCTTGTGATCAGACCGGCCTCAAACAATGTATGTGAATCAACTGCGCCCGTGAAATCGTTGAGTTGGCCGGTATATATCGTCTCAGTCTTTGGTCGGTGTGACGTAAAGCCACGAAGTTTTGGCAATCGCTGCATAAGCGGGTTTTGACCACCTTCAAATCCTGGACGAACTCCGCCACTTTTGCGAGCATTTTGTCCTTTAGTACCACGTCCGGCAGTTTTACCTTGTCCGGCGGCAATACCACGTCCAACACGGTTTTTGGTTCGCGAAGCTACGACGTCTAATTCATTGTATTTCATTATTTTTTCTCCACTTCGTCAGACTTAGCAACTTTTTTAGCTGCTTTTTTCTCTGTTTGAGGAATTGACGTAACCCAGTCTTTGGCCGGCGAGATTGCGCTCAGTGCTTCGACGGTTGCGTATGCAATGTTAATTTTATTACTTGAACCTAACGATTTTGAGAGCGCGTTTTTAATGCCAGCAACTTCCAGGACAACACGGACAACGCCACCAGCAATCAAGCCTGTTCCTGCACTCGCTGGTTTTACTAAGATTCGTGCACCAGCAACTTTTGCTTCGGATTCGTGCGGAATGGTGTCTTTATATAGTGCTATTTTGACCATGTTTTTCTTGGCGACATCCGTTGCTTTTGTAATTGCTGTTGTAACATCGGCACCTTTTGAAACACCGACGCCAATTTTCCCTTTGCGATCTCCGATAACAACAAGTGCGCGGAATCGGAACCGACGGCCGCCTTTTACAACGCGCGCAACACGGTCAATATGCACCGTTCGTTCGTCGAACTGCTTTTCTTCTTGTGGAAACCTTGAATTATTTGGCGAACGTCGCTGACCATTATTCGGACGTGATTGCGATCCTCGTTGCGCTGACTGCGGTTGTGTAGTTGTAGTATTTTCCGGCATGATTAAAACTCCAATCCGCTTTTGCGCGCTGCTTCGGCAAGCGCTTTGATTCGTCCATGATACAAATGACCACCTCGGTCAAAAGCTACGCGGGTAACTTTCTTAGATTTTGCTTTGATCGCAATTTGCTGACCAACCCATGCAGATTTTTCAGTTAAAGTTCCGGTTGCTTCTTTTGCGCCGACACTTGTTACATGCGCAACTGTGTGGCCTTTTGTGTCATCAATGATTTGAGCAACCGCATTTTTAGCACTAATACGAACACTCAGGCGAAATCGTTCGCTGCTGGTCGTAATTGTTTTACGAACACGCTGCTTGCGCATAGCCTGGCGAGTGGTTTTTTGAGTTAAACGTTCCATGACTATTTCTCCTTACCAGACTTACCGCTCTTGCGGATAATGTGTTCGCCAACATAGCGAATACCCTTACCTTTGTACGGTTCTGGCTTTTTAAGTTCGCGAATCTCTGCTGCGGCTTGGCCAACTTGTTGTTTGCTAATACCAGAGATAGTAATAACGTTCTGCTCAACTTTTGCGTTCACGCCGGCAGGCATTTTGTAGATAACTTCGTGGCTAAAGCCAAGATTCATTTTGAGATCAGCGCCAGCAAGTGCCACGCGGAATCCAACACCTTGAATTTCAAGCTGCTTGCTAAAGCCTTCTGTTACGCCAACAACCATATTGTTGATTAATGTGCGCATCAACCCGTGTTTTGAACGATTTTTTGGCTCATCATTCTCGCGGATGACAACGATTGTTTCACCTTCATGCTTAACGGTTACACCAGGCATGGTGAACTGAGACAATTCGCCCTTCGGACCAACGACTTTAATCTGTTGATCATCGACAGTGATTGTCACACCAGAAGGGATTGTAACTGGTAGTTTTCCTATACGACTCATATTATTTCCTTAAATATTCCTTAATAAACTTTACAAATTAATTCACCGCCAAGGTGATTGTTGCGAGCTTCTTTATCTGTCATCAAACCTTTTGAGGTTGAGACTACGACGATTCCACGACCACGCTTAACCAGTGGCATTTCATCAGCACTCGCGTACCAACGTCGCCCTGGAGTGCTCAAACGGGTGATTTCAGTAATTCGGGCATTCTGGCCGTCCTTATAGATAGCGAGTTTGAGGATTTTGCCGACATCGCCATGAATAACTTCGACGTTATCGATGAACTTGTTTGCGGCAAGAATCTTAGCGATTGCTTCTTTTGCTTTTGAGTGCGGCAAAGCCACACTGTTTTTGCGGACATTTGCCGCGTTTCGAATGCGGGTTAGCATGTCTGCGATTGGGTCTGTTGAAGTACTAGACATAATTTCTCCTACCAACTGGCTTTCGTTACGCCAGGAATTTCACCTTTGCTTGCATGTTCACGGAAACTGATACGCGATAGGCCGAATGTACGCATATATGCGCGCGGCCGGCCGGTCTCACTACAGCGGTTTTTCCAACGAGTCGGAGACGAATTGCGCGGCAATTTGTGCAATCCATCAAAGTCACCAACAGATTTCAACTCAGCTCGCTTATCGGCGTACTGCTTGATCATTTTTTGGCGCTTGGCGTCTCGTGCCAGGATTGATTTCTTAGCCATCTATTTGGTCTCCTTCTTATCAGACTCGTTATCTGACTTCTTATCTGAATGTGCTGCTTTTTCTGCTGTCTTCTCGGCAATTTCTTCGGCAGTTTTCTCAAACGGCATTCCTAATTTTGCAAGGAGTGCTCTCGCGTGTTCTGGCTGCTTTGATTTGACCACGATAACAATCTGCAAACCATGAGTAACTGGCGCATCATCAAAGTTAATTTCTGGAAATACGGTCTGATCATTCAGGCCAATACTGTAGTTTCCTTCCCCATCAAACGCTTTATTGCTTACACCATGGAAGTCACGAACTCGTGGCAAAACAATGTTAATCAGTCGATCCAGAAGTTCGTACATTTGTTGGTCGCGTAGTGTTACTTTTAGGCCGATTTTGTTTCCTTCGCGCAGTTTAAAGCTGGCAATGGATTTCTTGGCTGTTGTAAGCATCGGTTTTTGACCAGTGATTTTAGTAAGCGTTAATGTTGCAATTTCGATCAAACGTTTATCATCTTTGCCTTTTCCAAGGCCAGTGTTGACGACAATTTTCTCGAGCTTTGGCACTTCGTTAACATTGCCTAGGCCTAATTCCTTTTGCAATTCAGCAACATACTTTTCTTTGAAAAGATTCTTTAGTCGGGCGTTCTGAGTCACTGGTGCAGTCGTAGTTTTAGTAGCCATTACTTGATCTCCTTGCCGGTGCGTTTTGCGACACGCACTTTACTGCCGTCCTTGGATACTTTGTAACCAATTTTGGTAGCTTTTTTGCTGCCAGCGTCATACAAACCAACTTTTGAAACCGCAATTGGTTTTGTGATTTCAATAATTCCACCTTGTGGATGTTGTTTGTCGGGTTTTTGGTGCTTCTTGATGATGTTAATGCCTTCGACAGTTACGGTGTTGTCTCGGGGGTGTACAGCTAAAATTTTTCCAGTTTTATTTTTATATTTGCCAGCACGAACAATGACTGTGTCGTCTTTGTTCAAACGAATTTTAAATACGGTGTGGCCAGTGTTATTGTTATGAGTTTTCATAATTAGAGTACCTCCGGTGCTAAGCTAATAATTTTAGCGTAGCCTTTATCGCGAAGTTCGCGGGGAACTGGGCCAAAAATACGCGTTGCTTTTGGAAGTTTGTCGTCGCCAATAATGACTGCTGCGTTATCGTCAAACTTGATGGTTGAGCCATCTTTTCGGTGAATTGGGTATACGGTTCGGACAACAACTGCACGAATGACAGATTTTTTCTTGACCGTTCCGCCTGGAGTAGCATTTTTTACAGTCGCCACGATGACGTCACCGATGCGAGCGTATCGACGGCGTGTGCCACCAAGAACTCGGATGCACAAAAGTTCTTTGGCTCCAGAGTTGTCACATACAACTAGTCGTGATTCTTGTTGGATCATTACGCCTTATCCTCTTTTACTTCCTCTTGAACTTCTTCGGTAGTGTCTTTGGTTGTTTCAGCCACTTTCGTAGTCGCTTCGTTGGCTTTGGTTTCTTTTGCAGCAATAACTTCTACGTCGCCAACAACACCACCGCGAATGGCTGGTTTCTCGATGATTGTCTTTAAAATGTAGCGTTTGCGAGCAGACAACGGTTTTGTTTCAACAATCGAAACTTTATCGCCAGTTTGTGCTTCATTCTTTTCGTCATGAGCCATAAATTTCTTAGAATCAATGTACTGTTTTTTGTACAATGGGTGCCTCTGGTGCGTTACAACTTTAACGACAATAGTTTTGTCAGTTTTGTCGGACACCACGGTACCAATTAATGTTTTAGCCATTATGCGGTCTCCTTGGTTAGTTGTTCGCTTAGAACAGTTAAAATACGGGCGAGGTCTTTGCGTTTGTGTCGGATTACGCGGACGTTTTGCTGTTCGCCAAGGCTGACGCTTCGGCGCATTTCAGCGATTTCCTCGCGCAGCTGTGTGCTTTGCTTGGTCAAGTCAACAGTTGATAGTTTTCGGATTTCTGTGACTTTCATTACGCGTCACCTCCCGTTGGACTTGCAACACCTTCACGAATCAAAAACTTAGTTTTGATTGGCAGTTTGTGTGCAGCGAGTCGCATTGCTTCGCGAGCAACTGATTCGTCGACACCTTGCATCTCAAACAAGATTGTTCCGGGTCTTACTTTTGCAACAAAAAATTCGGGGTTGCCTTTACCAGAACCCATTTTGGTTCCAACGGCTTTGCGCGTAACTGGTGTGTGTGGGAAGATTCGGATCCAGATTTTACCGCCACGTTTGATATAACGAGTCATTGCTTGACGGGCGGCTTCGATTTGGCGTGCAGTAATACGTTCCATGCCTTGCGATTGCAGTGCATAAGAACCAAAGGCAATTTTGTTGCCACGAGTTGCAACGCCGGTCATTCGACCAACGCGAACCTTTCGGTGTTTAGTTCGTTTAGGCATCAACATGTTAGTTAACCTCGCCTTTGTAAATCCATACTTTTATACCGATGATTCCGGCTTTGGTTTTTGCAGGAACGTATGCGTAATCAATGTTGGCGCGAATAGTGTGCAATGGCACAGAACCCTGAACTTCTTTTTCGCGGCGAGCCATTTCGGCACCGTTCAATCGGCCAGCAACCTGGATTCGAACACCTTTTGCACCGGAGCGCATTGTGTTAGCGGCAGATGATTTAATCGCGCGGCGGAATGAAATACGTTTTTCTAATTGGTAGCCAATGTTTTCGGCAACAAGTTTTGCGTACAGTTCTGGTTTTTTGATCTCTTCAATGTTAACGCGCACTGGGTGTTTGTAGATTTTCTCGATTGCGTTCTTGAGTTCTTGTACGCCTGAGCCACCACGACCAATTACCACACCGGCTTTTGCGGTCGTAACCGTAACAGTCACCAAGTTTGGTGAGCGTTCGATGTCAACTTTATTGATTGCAGCACGAGAACCCATTGAGGTGTCAATCAGTTTGCGGACTTTTAGATCGTCAGCAAGATATGCTGCGTAGTCGCGCTTGTTTACAAACCATTTGCTGCGCCAGTCTTTGTTGACTTGCAGTCGCATTGAAATTGGATTTACTTTTTGACCCATTACTTTTTCTCCTCGGTTTTCTTGGCTGCGGTTGGTTTTTTGGCAGCGCGTTGTTCGCCGTCAAGTACAACTCGAATGTGTGAGCTTCGTTTCTGGAAAGGTAACGCACGACCATGAGCAGCAGGTTTAAAGCGCTTTAGTCGTGGGCCGTGAACAACACTGATTTCAACAATCTGCAATGTATCACCCTTGTAATTGTGGTTGTATTCGGCATTTGCTTTGGCACTAGAAATAACTTTGCTAACAGCAAGCGCAGAACGACGCGGCGTGTGTGACAGAATTGTCAGCGCATCAGCAACAGAGCGTCCGCGAACCAAAGCGGCTACAACACCGACTTTTCGTGGAGCGATCTTTACACCTTTAGCGATTGCTTGGACACTCATGGGTTAACCTTTCGCCAACTTTCCACCGTGTGAACGGAACTTACGAGTTGGGCTAAATTCACCGAGTTTGTGACCAACCATGTTTTCAGTAACAAATACGGGGACGTGAACTTTTCCGTTGTGAACCGCAATAGTTTTACCAACAAACTCAGGCGCGATTGTGCAAGCACGAGCCCAGGTTTTGATAATGGTTCGGTCGTCATTAGCAAGTGCTGCAACTTTTTTAGCCAGCTTTGGATCAATAAACGGTCCTTTTTTCAAACTTCTAGACATGGAAAGCCTCGTTTCGATCGTTCATAAATAAAGCTTGTGTTGCCGATTCATATTCATTAACATACGCACGAAGATCAGAATAGCCTCCGGGAAAATTAAACTCAGTAACTTGCACGCTCATCTCACAAACTCTTTGATTGCCAAGAAAAATTTCATCTGCATCGCAGGGATGAAGACCGATTTCTCGCATCGCATCTGTGCCGAAAAATTCTTCATCTATTGCAGCGTCAAAACCTTGCGTCCATGGATACTCTGCGGGCATTTCAAACTCAAATGTTGCGTTCATATTATTTCTTCCTCTTAGTTTCGTGTCGTGATTTTAGGATAAACTTGTTGCTAATCTTGCGGCGACGAGTCTTGAACCCAAGAGTCTTCTGGCCCCAAGGAGTCTTAGGCGCGGTACCGTGGTTTTTACCACCACCAACACCGTGACGTCCACCGTCACCACCACCGTGTGGGTGATCGGCAGCGTTCATAACGACACCACGAACGCCTGGGCGAATTCCCATGTGTCGTTTGCGACCAGCAGAACCAATCTTTACGTTTTGGTGCTGTTCGTTACCAACGACGCCAATGCTGGCTGTACAGTTAATATTTACCAAGCGTACTTCGCCAGATGGTAATTTAACTTGAGCGTATTCTTCGTCTTTTGCAGCAAGTTGTGCGCTGGCGCCTGCAGAACGAACCATTTGCGCGCCGCGGCCAGGTTGGAGTTCGATTGCATGAATTGTGCTACCAGCTGGGATGTTTTTGAGTGGCAAGCGGTTGCCGACTTCGATTGGTGCTTCATCAGAGCTTTCAACTTTTTGACCCACAGACATACCGTTTGCGGCCAAAATATAGTGATACTTGTTGTCAGAGTCTTTGATACGAGCGATGTTTGCGCTGCGGTTTGGATCGTACTCAATCGCCTCGATAACAGCAGTTACACCTGGCGCGAGCTTAAAGTTCATAATTCGGTAAAAGCGTTTTGCGCCGCCACCGCGATGCCTTGTTGTAATTCGACCTTGATTGTTACGGCCGTTGGTACGAGTTTTGATAACAATCAAAGATTTAACAGGGCGTTTTGTAGTTACAGCGTCAAAGTCGCGTGTTGTCATGCCGCGGCGAGCTGGAGTAGTTGGATTGTATTGTTTAATACCCATGGTTATTTCTCCGCCTTTTTAGCTTTAACTGCTGGCTTTTTGGTTTTTGTGGCTTTGCTGGTTTTTTTAGCATCTTTTTCGGCCTTAGCTTCGGCTGCTTTTTCAGCTTCTTCTACATCACCAAAAATGTTTATTTTATCGCCAGTTTTGATACGAACAAAAGCTTTTTTGATGTCAGTTCGCTTTCCAACTGTTGGCTTGCCACCTTTTTTGTAAGACTTTTTAGTTTTGCCTTTAGCAACTGCCATCCGCACGTCCTCTACGACCACACCAAACTGTACAGCTACGGCGGCGGCTACAGTTAGTTTGTTAGCATCAGAAGGAACTTGGAACACATAAGTGTTATTCATCTTGCTGCTAGCGTAAGCCTTTTCGCTCATGCGCGGTTTTAGAGCCATAGTTTTTGTGGTATTCATTACTTGGCACTCCGAGCTGCTGGTTTAGCGGTCGCTTTTATAGCTGGAGCTAGCCATTCATGCACGATTTCTACTGCCGCTTTGGTGATAACAATACCGTCAGCATTCAGAATATCGAATACGTTTAGGTATTTTGCCTGGACTACAGTTACTTCTTGCAAATTACGAGTCGCGCGATCAGTCATTTCATCTTTTTTGTCAAGAACAAGCAGTACTTTGCGCGTTGCTTCAATTTTACTCAGTAGAGAAATTGTCGGCTTGATAAGCCCGTCTTTTGATTCGAATGTTTCGATAACTTTGATTGCTTCTTGTTTAAGTGTTAACGCTTGGCGCAAAGCTTGGCGTTTTGCAGTCAGGTTAATTTTGTGGCTGTAGTTTTCGTTGCCTTCTGGACCAAACGCAATACCACCACCGCGCCAGATGATGTTTCGAGACGAACCAAAACGTGCCCGACCAGTACCTTTTTGTTTCCAAGGTTTTTTACCACCACCAGAAACTTCACCACGTTTTAATGTCTTCGCAAGGTTTGAACGGCCGTTTGCAAGGTAGGCAACGTATGCAGATTTTAAAAGCTCGTGATTAGGGACATCAACTGCAAAAATTGCTTTATCCAATTTTGCAGGAGTTGTAGCTTTTGAACCGGTTTTGGTAAATGTTGCGATCGATGATGGAGTGGCCATTATTTTTTACCCTTCGGAATTTTAATCACTGCCTTTACTAAAACAATTCCTTTTTTAGGACCAGGAACAGCACCTGTAATGCCAAGTACGCCGAGTTCAGTATCAACAATTGCAACCTTCAGATTCTGCACAGTAACTTGTTCGCCGCCCATTTGTCCGGCCATTTTTTTACCTTTGAAAATCTTTTGTGGATACATAGATCCGATTGAACCCGGTTGACGAGTGTGTCCATTACCACCGTGAGTTTTACGTCCGCGGTGGAAATTATGTCGTTTGATTGTACCGGCCCAACCCTTACCTTTGCTGGTAGCGGTTACGTTGACGACATCGCCAACATTAAAAATGTCGGTCGAGATCTTCTCGCCGACGGTCATTGATTCTTCTATTTCACTCACTCGGAATTCGCGCATAATTTTTGGGTTGTCCGCTGCTTGGACTTTGGCTTTTTTGAAATGGCCCGCTAGCGCTTTACCAGTCTTTTTAGCTTTTTCAAATCCAACTTGCAGTGCGCTATAGCCATCTGTTTCATCAGTTTTGACTTGCGTAATAATGTTGCCTGCGACTGAAAGTAAGGTAACAGGAAGAACGACACCGTCTTCATTGATGGTGCTTGTCATGCCGATTTTGCGGGTTACGAGTGCTTGATAGGGCACGTGTTTTCCTTCCTTATATAATTTCAGATCGTTAGCTCAAAAATATAGTGCTTGGTCTTTGGTAGTTTTTACCTCTGTTAGAGAGTAAACCCACAAACAAATAACCAAGTTATTTTTTAGATACTCGGTACAGATTAGCAGATAAACTATACCCCTGTCAATATGTTGTTTATTCTACTGCAAAGTAATATACAGGCCGATGGGCGCCCAGAATCCAACGAGTGCCGCAACTAAAAGTACGGCATATTCGATTTTGCGATCAACTTTGAAGTGTTCGTGCGCCGTAAATAATAGCCCGACCAAAAAACCAGCCGGAACCGGAACTTGCGCGTCAACCGTCGTGACCTTGATCCAGAGTGATCCAATAATCATATAGATGACCAGCTTCAAAAAATAGACACTGTCAGTTTCGGACAGGCGACTTCTTGCTTGTGTTTTTATTTTCGATTTTTTTCTGGCCATTGCAGACAATCATACCACCTATGCTTGCAAAGTACCACTGTTACGGTAAACTTATTCGTATGTCAAAAAACCCCGTTCCCGAAGGCCAGGAGCAGATGTGGCTTGCTCAAACACACTGGATACTTCCGCATGATGCGGCAGATGTAAACTTTAACGACCCAAGACTAAATCACGTCACAGCTTATACCGTAGATATCGAAAACGTATTAACAGACGGTGTTGCTGGCGGTGATCCGACAATTCGACCTAAAGGGCTTTTGATGCTAAATCGCATTGCTCAAAGCGGGAGAGACATATTGCTACTGACTGGCTGCAAAGACGAAGAGTTTGGTTGGGCCGTCAAAAATCAGGCACAGCAAGATCTCGGAATTGCATATATTCCTACGATGTATCGTGGCTTGCGGTCGGATGGAACACGCTGGCCAGGCAAACATGATCCGGCAATGTTTGGCATGGCTGGTGCAGCGCTCAAGCGCCGACACAAAGAAATTGGCCACATAGATGATCAGCTTAAGTCGCACCTGGGAGCTTGGCGGACAAACTACGGCTTGCATATTTGGCCGACGCCTTTCGGCGAGCATGAACACCCTGGAGTGGCGATGTTCCGACCACTCGAAATGAGTATAATTCGTGGCCTTATGGCTGCGCATCCACGCTCTCGTGGCCCATCTTTTATCGAAAGAAGCTAGAATCCTAAGGCTGTACTATTTTTATTTTATTAAACCGTGCTTGATAATGTGCGGTTTAGCTGCTGGGAACATACTGTGGAGTGGCTCCGGCAAGTCGTTAAGTCCGAACCAACCGATTTCTTCAATTTTGTGCGGTTCGCCGTTTTTTACAGTGCTCGGGTCAACTTTTACTGCATGCATTACGGCAACCCAGTGGGTTTTCTCGCCTTTATGTTCGCGGTGGCCTTCATAGGTATGAACATACTTTACTTCCAAAGCGTCTGCTAGAAACTCTTCTTTTAGCTCACGCCGGACAGCTTGTTCGAATGTTTCGTGCATTTCCAATGCTCCACCGCCGATGTCCCAGCGACCGTTTTCATCACGGGCCTGTTTGCCGCGCTTGTGTAGCATGATCTTTCCGTTGCCATCGTGAACCACAAAACAAACCGTTACGCCAACATAATCAATCCCGCGCCGCAAGTCGGCCGCATCGTTAGCTGTACTGCTTCTATCCATAACTAGCAGTATAACGCAGCACAATCCCAAAAACAGCTCCGGTTTGATTGCATATTTATAAATAACGTGTTATAATAATCATTATGACAATGGTGTCTCATGAAGTACCGATCGAACCCACACTTGAAGTAATTCCAGCTGGCCCAACTCTGTTCCTGCGGAATTCTTTGAAAACGTGAATAATGCGCTACGAGAATTACGAGCGCCACTGGGATCATCAGTCTTTTTTGAACTCGTGCATGACCAAATACAGTACTGCAGAATCTCAACCGGCCCAATAGGGGCGCACAATACACGTAACGTAGCTCTCAACAAGGCTGAAATCTTACAGGACGCAATGCTGCCGCTTATTGAGTTCCTGCCCGCAGAAGCAGACTTAAGCTCTGTTCAAGCCACGACGGTACGATCGATTGTAAAACCAGGCATGTCACAAAGAACAGCATTTGCGCGAATCCATACTGATCCGCTAAATACACTTATCACGGCGAATGCAATGCCTACCGAAAAGCTCATCATTGGCAAGCGACCACTACGCAGCGATTAACGGCCGATGGACGAAACATTTACAATATTCTTGCTACCGACAACCGCCGAAAAATCGAGACTGCGCTGAATAAACAGTCGGATCAAGAACTAGATCGACTAGGATTGCACGTTGAAACGTTCGATGTAGGCGAAGCTGGATTGCTGTTACGAGAGGATATCCACAGATCACCAACAAACAGAAGCGAACATTCCGTGGATCGCACATCAGTCGATCTTCAGTTCAAACTTCAAAACTAGTTGACATTGTGTCTGCTGACGATGTTACATTTTGATTTCGGCGTCGCAGCCGGCTGGGAGAGACAAGTTCATCAAAGAATCAATTGTTTTTGGCGTTGGTTCAAGCACATCGATGAGGCGTTTGTGGACGCGCATTTCGAACTGCTCGCGGCCTTTTTTAAACACATGCGGACTTTTCACCACGGTGTAGGTCGTGCGACGTGTTGGCAATGGAATTGGCCCAGCGATTGTTGCACCGGTACGAATTGCGGTATCAACAATTTGTTTTGCAGACTGGTCAATTACTTTGTGATCGTACGCTTTAAGGCGAATACGAATTCGCTGACTCGTTGACGCAGTTGCTTTCTCTGCTGGTTTTTTTTCGGTTTTTTTGGCTTCTGCCATGAGAAACACTCCTTCTTGTGTTGCGATGTAACATCTTCTGTTCGTTATTTGCGAACGATCCAGACGACTTTTAGTCATCACGATTAGTTTGTAATCTATATGTTACGACATATCTGTAAAAAAGAAAAGAGCCTCCGTTTTGGAGGCTCTTTGTCTTAAGCTTTTGGCTTGTTTGGATTACTTCGTGATTTTTGTTACCACACCAGCACCAACGGTTCGTCCGCCTTCGCGGATAGCGAAGCGTTGACCTTGGTCCATAGCAATAGGTTGGATCAACTTAACTTTGAAAGTTACAGTGTCACCTGGCATAACCATTTCTTTGTCGGCAGGAAGTTCAACTTCGCCGGTTACATCCGTTGTACGGAAGTAGAATTGTGGTTTGTATCCTTTGAAGAATGGAGTGTGACGTCCGCCTTCTTCTTTGTTGAGCACGTATACTTCTGCGTCAAATTCGGTGTGCGGAGTAATTGTTCCTGGTTTTGAAAGAACTTGACCGCGTTCGATATCGTCGCGCTCGATTCCACGAAGCAAGATACCAGCGTTGTCGCCAGCTTGACCTTGATCAAGGTTTTTCTTGAAAGCTTCGATACCAGTTACGACAGATTTTTGTGTGTCTTTAACACCAACGATTTCAACTTCGTCGTTGATTTTTACGATACCTTGTTCGATACGTCCAGTTGCAACCGTACCACGACCTTTGATCGAGAATACGTCTTCGATAGCCATCATGAATGGTTTGTCGAGTTCGCGCTTTGGCTCTTCGATGTATTCATCCATTTTCTCTAACATGTCCATGATTGCTTTCATGTCATCTTCAGAACCTTCTAAGGCTTTTGTTGCAGAGCCCTTAAAGATTGGGGCGTCTTCGTCAAAACCGTTCTTAGCAAGCAGTTCACGAACATCCATTTCAACAAGTTCTACAAGTTCTGGATCAGCAAGATCCATTTTGTTTAGGAAAACAACCATTTTCGGCACGCCAACTTGTTTTGCAAGCAAAACGTGTTCACGAGTTTGTGGCATTGGGCCGTCAGCAGCAGATACAACCAAAATTGCACCGTCAACCTGGGCAGCACCAGTAATCATGTTCTTGATGTAGTCAGCGTGTCCTGGCATGTCCACGTGAGCGTAGTGACGATTTTTAGTTTCGTACTCTTGGTGAGAAACAGCAATGGTGATACCACGTTGCTTTTCTTCAGGCGCATTGTCAATTTGGTCATAATTAATAGGCTTGTTAACGTCGCTTGGCAACTTCTTTGACAAAGTGTGCGTAATTGCAGCCGTTAGTGTAGTTTTACCGTGGTCGACGTGGCCCATTGTTCCAACGTTGACGTGAGGTTTGGTTCGATCGAAATCTGCCATGTGGGAATTTCTCCTTATTTTAGTTCTTCTTTAATAATAATTTCGCATAAGTAAACAATAATCCCTACGCGAGTTACCGAATAATCTTATCTGATAACGCTAGTCTTGTAAAGTGTTAGTTTTGTGATTTGCCCGAGTTGGAGCGTATAAGAATATTAGGGTTGCAAATCTTTTGGACACACTAGACGTGGCTCGGCCTTCCCATCAAGTAGTCGGTCTAGAATACTTTGTGTTGGTGTGCACAAGATTGGCCCTGGACAGTTCAGGTCACAACGCGTTTCTAGCTCCTCAGTAATCACAAATTCCTCGTCCCGCGGTACATTGCCGTTGGCGTGTTCAAAATCCCTGATTTCGTTTGGGCAATAATCAAAACTACCGGTGATTTCAGCCTTTGTTTCTGGATTTGACATGGTCTTCCCTACTCCCACCCCATTGATTTTCTACTGCAGTATTCTGGTGTGATGCTGTTCTGCAGTTTGCTCCATTGCAGCCAGCGCCATAATAAACCCTTCGGGCGTAAAACAATCACGCTGTTCGTACAGCCAAGCAATGCGATGAAGTGCGTTCTCGTACGGAGTTCCGACGAATGGTAGGCGCGGCTCGAGTTCTGTCAACTGTTTTGCTTGTTCAATTTCGGGTGATTTTACATCTGTCATAGATTTACTTGCTGTTTTTGGCGATGATGGTTTCGGCGACATGGTTTGGAACGTCGGCGTAGTGGTCTAGCTCCATGCTGGAGCTAGCGCGGCCTTGTGTGTTAGAACGGAGCGTAGTTGTGTAGCCAAACATTTCGCCAAGTGGAACAAAAGCGGTAATTTCTTTGATACCAACACTGAGGTCTTCCATCGATTCGATACGGCCGCGTTTGCTGTTTAAGTCACCAATAACGTCGCCCATGAACTCTTCGGGAGTAACAACGACGACCTTCATGACTGGTTCTAGGATAACTGGGCTGGCGGCTTTTACGCCGATTTGCAGCGCCATTGAGCCAGCAATTTTAAAGGCCATTTCGTTGGAGTCGACATCGTGGTAGCTTCCGTCGTACAGTTCTGCCTTGACGTCAACCACTGGGTAACCAGCGATTACACCGTTACTGAGGGCTTCTTCGATTCCTTCTGCAACTGGTTTGATGTATTCCTGCGGAACAACGCCACCTTTAATGCTGTTGATGAACTCAAAGCCTTTGCCTTGTTCGTTCTGGCTGATGCGAATCCAGACGTGACCGTATTGTCCGCGTCCACCAGATTGTTTGATGAATTTTCCTTCGGCTTCGACGTTGTCTTTGCGGATTGTTTCGCGGTAAGCAACTTGTGGCTGACCGATGTTTGCTTCGACTGAGAACTCACGCTTCATACGGTCAACGAGGATTTCTAGGTGTAGCTCGCCCATTCCCGAAATGATTGTTTGTCCTGTTTCGTCGTCGACACGAACACGGAACGTTGGATCTTCTTCGGCAAGTCGTTGCAATGCCAAGCTCATTTTTTCTTGGTCGGCTTTGGTTTTTGGCTCGATCGCAATACTTACTGGCGGTTCTGGGAAGTCAATGCTTTCAAGCACAATCGGGTCTTCTTGGCTACAAAGTGTGTGGCCAGTTGTAGTGCCTTTAAGGCCAACGATTGCGGCAATGTCGCCAGCGCCAACTTCGGTTACGTCTTCACGTTTGTCAGCTTGCAGGCGAACAATGCGGCCAACGCGTTCTTTTTGGCCAGTTGAGCTGTTGTATACGTACGAACCAGCGGTGATTTTTCCAGAATACACGCGGAAGTAAGCTAGCTTACCAACGAATGGGTCAGATGTAATCTTGAACGCCAAGCTTGCAAATGGCTGATCCTCAGATGGTTTGCGTTCGATTTCGTCACCGGTTTTGGAGTGTGTACCCCAAGTAGAACCAACATCGAGTGGGCTCGGCAAGTAATCATTTACCATGTCCAAAACTTTTTCTACGATAACACCACGGCCATCACCACCAGTAACTGGGTAGAATTTACCGGTTAGTGTTGCGGTTCGGATTGCTTGTTTGATTTCTTCAGTTGACAGACCGTCTTCGCCAACTTCAAAGAATTTTTCTAACATGGCTTCGTCTTCGGCAACAGCGTTTTCGATCAGCAAGCTGCGGTATTTTTTGACTTGATCCATCATGTCTTCTGGGATTTCGCTTTCGACAAGTTCTTTGTCGGTAAAGTCTTTGTAGGTAAAGGCTTTCATTTCCACAACGTCAACAATGCCGTTAATAGCTTGTTCGAAACCGATTGGCAAGTGTACTGGGAAAGCGTGCTTGTTCAAACGGGCGTGAATGCTGTCGAGTGATTTATAGAAGTCGCCACCAGTTTGGTTGATTTTGTTGATAAAGCAAATTCGCGGCACACCGTATTTGTCTGCTTGGCGCCAGACAGTTTCGGATTGAGATTCGACACCCATTTTGCCGTCAAATACTACGCAGGCACCGTCGAGTACGCGCAGTGAGCGTTCAACTTCAACCGTAAAGTCGATGTGTCCTGGCGTGTCGATAATGTTGATCTGGTTACCTTTCCAATAACAAGTAACAGAGGCCGCAACAATTGTAATACCGCGTTCGCGCTCTTGAGCCATCCAGTCAGTTGTGGTTTCGCCTTCGTGCACGGCGCCAATTTTGTGATTCAAACCAGTTCGGTACAAAATACCTTCAGTCGTCGTAGTCTTACCAGCGTCAATATGCGCGATAATACCTAAGTTTCGGATGTCTTTCATTTCAGTCTTTTTTGTTGCTACGGTCATTTATTTCCCTTTTTTACTTAAAAATCGTCTGGTCCAACTTCAATTGCGAAGCGTGCTAATGAACATCTTCCGTCTATGACATATTTGCATTTACCGTCTTCTGCGACGCGAGCTTGAAATGATTCCAGAAAGCGCACATTGTCCGCTAATTGATAATCTGGCATGTTGGGCAAGCGAGTTTCGAGTCCGTCACGATAAGGACAAGCTGCCGAAACACCATATTCGGTTAGATCCACAGGATGAGCTTGCCCATCAACTCCCGGGTAAAACTCTGGCGTACTCACTAAAATTACCGAGCGAAGTGGGCGAAGGCACGGTTGGCTTCGGCCATTTTGTGCACGTCTTCGCGCTTTTTAACGGCGTTGCCGGTGTTATTGAAGGCATCGGTAAATTCTTGCGCTAGGCGGTCAGCCATTGGAATGCCTTTGCGAGATCGAACGGCCTCGACAAACCACATAGTTGTTAGGTGGTTTTGGCGTTGGCCTTTTACCTCGAAAGGAATCTGGTAGTTTGCACCACCAACACGTCGAGAACGAGTCTCAACTGCTGGTCGCACGTTATTCATAGCTTGTTCGAATACTTCGAGTGGGTTTTTAACTTTCAATCGATCGGCTGACTTTTGCAAGCCTTCGTATACCAAACGCTCGGCCAACTGCTTTTTGCCGTCAAGCATAATGCGGTTAATCAAACGTTGCACTGGTACTGAATTGTACACGCGGTCAGGCTGAATATCTCGAGTCAGTTCTTTAGTCTTATGTCGTGGCATTACTTCTTACCTTCTTTTTTCGTACCGTACTTTGAGCGGCCGTTTTTGCGGTCAGAAACGCCTTGCAGGTCGAGTGCGCCACGAACAATGTGGTAACGAACACCCGGAAGATCCGGTACGCGTCCGCCGCGAATCATCACGACGGCGTGCTCTTGCAAGTTGTGACCTTCGCCGCCAATGTAGGCCCAAACTTCGTGGCCGTTTTGCAAACGAACACGCGCAACTTTACGAAGCGCCGAGTTAGGCTTTTTTGGTGTCTTGGTAGTAACTTTTACGCAAACGCCGCGTTTAAACGGTGCTGGCTTTTCGTAGTTAATAGTTTTCAGGTTATTGACCACGCGGTGCAGAGCCGGCGACTTCGTTTTACGAGCGGCGACTTTGCGTGGTTTTCGTACTAATTGGTTAATTGTTGGCATCGATTTACAATCCTATCACTTTTCTTCTTCTTGGTCAACAGGGGTGACTTCGTCTGGGTTATGGTAACCCGTTCCCACTGGAATTTTTCGACCCAAGATTACGTTTTCTTTGAGGCCACGAAGGTGGTCAACTTTACCGCTAGTAGCAGCAGCAATCAACACGCGAGTAGTATCCTGGAAGCTTGCAGCAGACAAGAATGACTCTGTTGAAAGGCTGGCTTTGGTAATTCCAAGCAACAACTGTACGTATTCGACAGGTTTTTTCTTGGCTTTGATGAGTTCTTCGTTGGTGTCGAGTACGTTGATCTTGCCAACAATGTCGCCCGTTACGAATTCACTATCACCAGCGTCTTCGATTTGAACACGAGAGAACATTTGTCGCACGATTACCTCAAGGTGTTTGTCAGAAATGTTCTGTCCTTGTGAGGCAAAAATTCGCAAAATTTCGTTCATGATGTAACGCTGCGTAGCTTCAATGCCTTGCAGTTGCATTAGTTCGTGTAAGTTGATCGAACCGTTTGTCATGCGCTGTCCGGCCACAACTTCTTCGCCGTCTTTGACAACGAGTTGTTTGTAACCAGGGATTTCGTAGCGCACAACGCTTTCTTGCAGTGGCGTAATGACGATGGCTTTTTTGTTGACTTTTACTTTGCCGGCGATTGGTGCAACAAGTGGATTGCTGTCGTTTTCGCTAGTGGCAAGCACGTCGCCGATTGCGACTTCGGTTTTGTCGGCAATTTTTGCTGTTCGTCCAGCAAGTTCTACGGTAACTTTCTGGCCGTCGTCAGAGGTAACTTCTACGATGTAATGTTCGCCTTCTTCGCCAGTTTTTACAACTCCAGCAATTTCGCTTAAGAATGCATGGCCTTTTGGCTGTCGTGTCTCGAACAATTCTTCGACACGAGGTAAACCTTGGGTAATGTCGTCGGCTGAGGCCGAACCACCACCGTGGTACGAACGAAGCGTCAACTGCGTTCCTGGCTCACCGATACTCTGTGCGGCAATAACACCAATTGGGTAATGTGGCGCGATTAGGCGGCCTGTAGCTGGGTCGATGCCATAGCTCTTGCGCGAAACACCACGTGGGCTGCTGCAACTGAGTACGCTCATGATTTTGACAGCTTGAATTGTTGCGTCGGCTTCAATGTCTGCAGCAAGTTGTCGCGTAATTAACTCGCCCTTTTTGATCTTGCCGCCGTTTTTGCCACCATTTTTAATCGTGACGTCTTCGGCAGTAAATCGACCTTCCAAGCGCATTGCGTATGGAACACCGATAAATTCTGCGTCTTCGCGGCGTAATGGGAATCCTGGGTCTTCAGCTTGTTTATCGTCGGTAAATACGTCTTGAGACACATCAACCAAACGACGAGTCAAATAACCAGAGTCGGCGGTTTTTAGCGCAGTATCGATCATTGTTTTACGAGTACCGCGAGTCGACGTAAAGTACTCGAGCGGGCTCAGTCCAGCCTTATAGCCAGACTTAATTGGCAGCTCGATAGCCTTACCGGTCGTATCCATAGTCACACCAAGCATACCAACGGCGGTTTTAACCTGACCGATGTTACCACGTGCACCAGATACAACAGCGATGGCCATTGAGCTATCTTCGTCGGCAAATTGTTCGGTCAAAACACTTTGAACATTTGCATCGACATCCATCCAGGTTTCGACGGTCAAACGATATCGTTCGTCGTCGGTAATAAACCCTTGGTCGTATTGTTCAGAAATTTCTGTGGCTTTTTTCTCACCGATATCAAGTAGTTTACTGAGTGATGGAATGTCGCTAAAGTCGGACATACCAAGCGAAAGTCCAGATTCTGTCGCGTATTTGAACCCGATGTCTTTGAGATCATCTGCCAAACGAGCAGTAATATCTTGGCCATACATTTCGTATGCGAGCGCCATGACTTTTTGCAGTTCTTTTTTGGTCATTGCCAAGTCTTGGAACGGAAAATCATCCGGGAAAATTTCGTTGAACAGCAGGCGTCCGACAGTTGTAGTCATTGGCGTTCCGCGGAACGGTGCAGTGACCTGGGCTTGTAAGCTTACGATGCCGGCGTCTAACGCCATGATTACTTCTTCGATTGATTCGTAAGCTTTGAGCTTGTTTGAAGCGCCTGGGCGTTCGTAGGTTAGGTAGTAGCAACCGAGCACAATATCTTGCTCAATGTGCAGAATCGGCGTACCGTCAGCTGGTTTTAGCAAGTTTTTGTTAGCAGCCATAATGTCGCGAGCTTCGGCTTGTGCAGCGTCAGAAAGAGGCAAATGGACAGCCATTTGGTCACCATCGAAGTCAGCGTTAAACCCTTTACATACCAATGTATGCAACTGAATCGCTTTACCTTCTATAAGCACTGGCTGGAAAGCCTGAATACTCAAACGGTGCAGTGATGGCGCACGGTTTAGCAGCACGTATTTGTTTCGTGTAACTTCGTCGAGTGCATCCCATACAACGGTTTCAGCCATTTCGATCATGCGGGTTGCAGATCGGATGTTGTGGGCGTGTTCGTTTTCGATCAAGTAGCCAATGACAAATGGTTTGAATAGTTCAAGTGCCATCATTTTTGGCAATCCACATTGGTTAATCTTGAGCTCTGGGCCAGCTACAATAACTGAACGACCAGAGTAATCTACGCGTTTTCCGAGCAAGTTCTGGCGGAATCGACCCTGTTTACCCTTAAGCATGTCGCTCAAAGATTTGAGGCGACGGCGTTGGCCGGTTGCAGCGACCGCACGTCCCGAGCGAGCGTTTCCGTTATCAATCAAAGCGTCAACGGCTTCTTGCAGCATGCGCTGTTCGTTGCGACGGATAACTTCTGGTGCATTTAAGTCCATTAGTTTTTTCAGGCGATTGTTTCGGTTAATAACGCGGCGATACAAATCGTTCATGTCAGAAGTCGCAAAACGACCACCAGTTAGCTGAACCATCGGACGAAGATCTGGTGGAATCACTGGCAAAACGGTAACACACATGGAGTTCGGTTTGATTCCAGCGCGTTGCATTCCCTCAAGCAAACGAAGTCGTTTCATGAGTTTCTTTTTACGTTGACCTTTGGCTTCTTCGGCTTCTGCGGATAGCGTTGCGATCAAATCTGCTAGTTGAACTTCGTCGAGCAATTTCTTTAGTGCTGCTCCGCCCATGCCAACTTCTAGAACGTCTTGCAGTTCTTCTGGCATGTTGTTGTAGTCCATTTCGCTGATCAGGTTGTATTTAACCATTGATTCAACTTGCGTTTTGAACAAGTCAAATTCTACTTCGACTTCTTCGATTTCTTTGGTGCGCATTTCGGCCAAGGCTTTCACGTTGGCTTCTTCTGCTTCAGCTTCTTTTTCGTATCGAGCTTTGATAGCTTCTTGTGCTGCAGCAAATTCTGCTTCTTTGTCGGCAAGCATTTTGTCGCGTTTTTCGGTGTCTACATTTATAACCACGTAGGCCGCAAAGTAAGCAATGCGCTCTAGGCTTTTTACGGTCATGCCGAGTAGCAAGCCGATTGCCGATGGTGTTCCGCGCAAAAACCAAATGTGTCCAACTGGTGCTGCAAGGGTAATATGGCCCATACGTTCACGGCGAACAATTGATTTTGTAACAATTTCGCCGTTCTTGTCTACAGCTGCTTCGCGTGAACGAACGCCTTTATATTTGGCGTCGTGCGGATTGATGTCTTTGACTGGTCCAAAAATTCGTTCGCAGAACAATCCGTCGCGCTCTGGTTTTTGGGTTCGGTAGTTGATAGTTTCTGGTTTGGTGATTTCACCATGGCTCCAGTCCATGATGTCTTCTGCACTGGCAACAGCCAGGCGAACAGCGTCAAAATCAGCAATGTTGAGTCCTGTAGGATATTTACGCATGTTCGACCTCCTCGTCGTTGTCATTTGTTGCAGTATCGTCTGCATCATCGTCGTCATCTGGTGGAACGGCAACCGGAACGCTGACAGCGTCTTCGATTTCCATTGCCTCAAATTCGTCGGCAACTGCGTCCTCTGTTACATCAACGTCTGATGCGCTTGGAGCTGGAACATCAACGTCCGACAAATGTGCAGCTTCGTCTTTGATGTTTTCTGCCAAGATTTGTTCGGCGTCAATTTGTTGATCGCTCGTAACAAGGTCGACTTTTAGGCCAAGTCCTTGCAGTTCTTTAACAAGCACGTTAAAGCTTTCTGGGACTTTTGGACCGACAATTTCGGTGCCTTTGATGATTGATTCGTAGGCTTTTGAACGGCCGTAGACATCGTCGGACTTGATAGTAAGCATCTCTTGCAAGGTGTTTGCAGCACCATACGCTTCGAGCGCCCAAACTTCCATTTCACCAAATCGCTGTCCACCGTTTTGGGCTTTACCGCCCAATGGCTGCTGTGTAACCATGGTGTATGGTCCGGTTGAGCGAGCGTGGATTTTATCGACAATCATGTGGTTAAGCTTGATCATGTACATTGAACCAACGGTAGTGTGCTCTTTGAAAGCTTCGCCTGTGCGGCCATCGTACAATTGCTGCTTACCGTTTTTTGGTAAGTTTGCTTGCTCAAGTAGTTCTTCGATTTTCGTAATTGGCACTCCGTTAAACGACGGGCTGGCGACTTTGAATCCAAGTGCGCGAGCAGCCATTCCAAGGTGAGTTTCAAACAACTGTCCAACGTTCATACGAGAAGGCACGCCGAGTGGGTTCAGTAGAATGTCGACGGCTGTTCCGTCTTCCATAAATGGCATGTCCTCAACTGGCAATACGCGGGCAATAACACCTTTGTTACCGTGACGTCCACCAAGTTTGTCACCAACAGCAATCTTGCGCATTTGAGCCACAAAGACTTGAATTTGCATGATCACACCGGCTTTGAGTTCATGGCCGTTTTCTCGAGAGAAAATCTTAACACCAACAACTTTACCGTGTTTTCCGTTGCTCATTCGTTGCGATGTATCACGAACGTCTTTGGCTTTTTCACCAAAGATTGCTCGGAGTAGTCGTTCTTCTGAGCTTAATTCTTGCTCACCCTTTGGTGTAATTTTACCAACCAAGATGTCGCCAGGGTGAACTTCGGCACCAATGCGCACGATTCCTTCTTCGTCCAAGTGGCGAAGCGCTTCCTCGGAAACGTTTGGAATATCTTGTGTGACAATTTCTGGCCCAAGTTTTGTTTCACGAACTTCTGTCATGTAATCAACAATGTGAATTGATGTCAGGCTATCGTCTTCGACGAGTCGGCGACTAATGATGATCGCGTCTTCGAAGTTGTATCCATTCCAAGGCATGAAAGCTGCTACAAGGTCTTTTCCAAGCGCAAGTTCGCCACCTTGAATCGACATTCCCTCAATAATTGGGTCACCTTTTTTGAGTTTTTGCCCAGTTTGCACAACAACTTTTTGGTTGATGCATGAGCCTTCGTTACTTCGAACGAAGTGTTCTGGATAGTATTTTTCGGTTCCAGCTTTTTTGTATTTGACTACAACTTCTTCAGCCGTTGCACGGGTAACTTCGCCATCTTCGACTGCTACGACGAGTTGCCCGGTGTTTTCAGCGACAACGCCTTCCATGCCTGTTCCGACGATTGGGCTTTGTGGCTGAATCAGTGGCACAGCCTGTCGTTGCTGGTTGCTTCCCATTAGTGATCGATATACGTAGTTTTTCTCTACAAATGGAATCAGTCCAGCAGACGAACCGATAATTTGGCGGCGAGCGCCATCCATATGGGTGACGTCGTTAGAATCAACTTCACCAGATTTCAGGTGTGCGCGAGCTGAAACGCGTTCGTGTACAAAGAATCCGTCTTTATCGATTTCTTCGCTGGCACTAGCAATAACTGCTTTTTCTTCTTCTGCGGCGTCTAGGTAAATAACCTCTTTACTGACTTGCGCTTTTACGGGCCAGGTGACTTGTTTTTTGACCTTGGCAAGCTTTGCAGCATCAGCGGCTGTGATAGTTTTGCCATTTTTTACAATGAGCTTGCCGTTTTCGTCTTCTAAATCAACTGCGGCAATGTGTCCTGCAGCGTTTTTAGCAGTAGCGGCGTTGATTACTTTTCGGTACGGGGTTTCAAGAAAGCCGTAGTCGTTAATGCGCGCATAACTCGCCATGTTCAAGACCAAACCAATGTTGGCGCCTTCTGGTGTTTCTACAGTACAGATGCGACCATAGTGAGTTGCGTGGGCATCGCGAACTTCAAATCCAGCACGTTCACGAGAAAGTCCACCAGGGCCCATCGAGCTCAAACGTCGTTTGTGAGCGAGTTCTGAGAGCGGGTTAATCTGGTCCATAAACTGCGATAACTGGGAGCTTGCAAAAAATTCGCGAACCGCAGCTACCACTGGTCGAGCGTTAATCAGCTGGCCAGGAGTTACGGTTTCGATTTCACTCATAGACATACGGTCTTTGGTGTTTCGCTCCATTCGCAACAAACCAATTCGGAACTGTCGCTGCACAAGCTCGCCAACCAGTTTTACGCGGCGGTTTGCCAATGAATCGATGTCATCACCAGGTTCTTGTGTGTTATTCAGACGAATAATTTCGGCAATGATTGCCAGCAAGTCTTCAAGTCGCATCACGCGGTTTTCGGCTGTGTTTGGAATATCAATATTCAATCGTTTGTTAATCTTGTAACGACCAACACGGCTAAAATCGAAGCGTTTGAAGTTATAAAACATGTTTTCAAGTAATGTTCGAGCGTTATCAACGGTCGCCAAATCACCCGGGCGAAGTCGTCGATATACTTCGATCAAAGCGTCATTTGTGCCACGAGCTGGATCTTTTTCTAGCGTTGCGTCAACATAATTAAGTTTGCCTTGGTCGACATGTTTGAATTCGTCGCGAATTCGAGCTTCGTTAACTCCGAGTGCGCGAAGTAATGTCGTGACAGCGATTTTTCGCTTTCGATCGATTTTTACATAAATCGCGCCACTTGCGCTGGTTTCAAATTCTAACCATGCACCACGGCCAGGGATAACCTTGGCGCCGTAAACTTTTTTGCTACCAGTTTTGTCGGCAGTAAAGAAAACACCAGCTGATCGAATCAACTGGCTTACAACAACGCGCTCGGCGCCATTAATAACAAACGTACCACGACTAGTCATCCACGGGTAATCGCCCAGGTAAATTTCTTGTTCTTTTACTTCGCCTGTAACTTTGTTAGTCAGTACAACTTTTGCTTTTAGCGGTGCTTCGT
>ENA-ORBV01002323-ORBV01002323.1-microbial-mat-metagenome-genome-assembly--contig:-NODE-2323-length-40320-cov-5.778347_pt1 | contig 40320 bp, 38 predicted proteins | sample MGYA00237777_ERZ505514 | MGnify/ENA primary metagenome ERZ505514 (study PRJEB26160, sample SAMN06269048) | microbial mat metagenome | isolation source: Oligotrophic lake microbial mat | place... | reverse complement strand
CTTGACTTCACCCGATCGCATGGCCCCATTGAAAATGGTGGACATCAGAGCCCGGCCTTGAAGCATTTTTGTGTTGATCCCGCACATTGACCTGCGCACGAAACCAGACATGGCCTGCTTCAAATCAAAGGCAGTCATGAGGGCATCGGGAGTGTCAAGAAACCACTGCTGGTCCCTGGCATCTTCTGGATCGAAATTGATGTCTTTGAATCGGGGCCTTGGAAGAGAGAGTGTGGTGTTGTCACCAATGACATTGTCAGGATCCTGCATTTGAATCAATTGAAAACGGGTCGCCTCTGCACTGAATCTGGTCTTCAGGGGGCCGAACCAGCAAGGTTGATCCCCGTTGAGAGGAAGAGTTCCTTGCATGACAGGATCCCTGCCATGCTTCTTCCTTGTTTCATTCATGACCGCCATGAGATGCTTTTCCTTTGAGGTGACGGTGATGCATTTCATCTTCTTGTGGGTGGATTCCAAATGAGGAAGAGCCTCCATCTTGAGATGCTGGGGAATGTTTGTGCTGCCCATCCAACAAGCAAATTCAAACATGATGTGCTCCAGATTGTCGTTGGCAAAATCAGCGGCTTGGGTAGCCTCAAATAGAGGCATGCCCTTGATGGTCCTCCAAGCATTGAACAACTTGGTGCCCGCTGCCCTGGTTGCCAGTGTAGATTCTTGCAGGCCGTAGTCACCGTCCATTGTCGATCTAATTGTTAACAAACAAAGAGAGAAACAAAAACAAAAAAAACTGTTAGCTGTTGGTGTCAACAGGAGCTAAAAACTGAACTGTTATTTGTGTGCAGGGAGGGACGACCACCAAATCTGATGTTTTGCCAGATGCTGTCGAGCCAGCTCGGCCAACAGATTTGAATGGCATTTAGTGTCATTGGAAACTGTCGTGTGAGAGGACACCAGTCGGAGGAGGAACATGAGGAGTGAGGGGGAGAGAGCCAATTTGAAACCGTTGGTGGCCCTGCCGGTGAATCACTGTGTAAATTAAGCACTTTGATTATTTAGGGGTGTTCCCATGTTCCCAGCAAGCAAATGTTCACGAAGAATTGTCTGACCCACCGTCAACACCGTTGTGATCTTTTGCAAATTTTCGCGCTTCGCGCGAATGATCAATCTTTTCTTCCAGAGGCATTCCAGAAGCCAGGTCACTTGTCACCATTAGGCCAGTGAGCTCACAGCAAACTGTGATTGAATTTCAATGCCCAAAGGACAGCATTGATGTCACTTGATGTGGCCGCTGCAAATCGAGCACAGAACTTTGTGCAGAAACGAGAAGGGTTCACACCACTGTTTATGCAATACTCACGTCTCTTCCGTTGACGCCAAGAGAAGAAAAAGATTCCAGGACGGGGCTCATCATTTCACGGAACTAAATTCTTTTTGACGATGTAAGTATGGCGTACAATTCTTCTGTCTGTCTTCCGTTGATGCCAAGAGAAGAAGAACACTTAGGACGTTACCGAGAATAGATGAACCAGAGATAATCTAGTCGCCCGGCGCAAGACTTCACATATCCAATTTCACAATAGGCGGTGCTGTATCGACTCACATTTTTGAATATTTTGCGGAAGCAAAAAAACGAAGAATACTTCAACCACCAAGCCGCGCCTAATAGTAAGTAGTCTACAGCATGCAGCTTAGCTAGATAACCTTTCGGCCCCAATGTTGCATCCACTGTAGGACCCTTACCATCTTGTACATACGGATAGCAGTCGCCTCCACCGTGTTTGGTCATTGTCTGGTAGGAAATTCACGTGAAAAGCAGGTGGTATCAATCCACCAAACCGTGCAAATCATTTGTTTTCTTCCTCTACTAGCCTCTCTCCAATCACTCGGCACATAATTTTCTGTTCATCTACCAGAAAATTACAGCCAGCGCCAAGAGTATTGTCTCTCTTATCCTTGGCGTGACACTGACTCCCAAAGATCTAATTGCTCTTCTTCTTTGCTCTTCTTCTTACTCTATTTGTTTGATTGCACCACCATGATGAAGCTCAACAACCTTGGACTGCTTGGCAGCATTGCTGCTGCTGCAGTGTCGGCCGTGATGATGATGATGATGGCACCCACTCCGGTCTTGGCGGCCTCGAGTTTGGAGTATCCCTCCTTCATCCCCTACCCCAAAAGTACTCGCAAGCTGGTGTCGGCTCAACAGCGAGCTCTGGAATTTGGTACGTCTTACGGACTCTATCCACTACGAGTACTAGCTAGAGAGGTTCTTTTAATAATTACAATTATGTTTGTCGTTTTATGAAAATAATTAATTTTGATTGTCACGCCATTTTCTCACGATTTATTATTATTATTTTTTAAATTACAGAGGACTTTGCTGCCTACCCCGATTCTTGTCCCTTGATGACCTCGTGTCCCGCCATTTGCTTGGCCAATCTTACGGAGTGTCCCACCGTCTGTGAAGCCGGCCTCGAATTGTGCGAGACGGGCATTTGTTTGGACGATTGCGCAGCCGAAGCCGAGCAACACGTGGTGGAAAATCCCTGTGGCTGCGAGGCCCTGCCGATCGCCTGTGCCAAAGCCGTCTCGATGTACGAAGAGTGCTTCGAGTCGTACGGCGATTATTACGATGCCAATACGGAATGTTTGGAAGCCCAAGAAGATGCCTTGCCGCAAGTCGACTTTCGGAAGGATCCTTATTTTGTGGCCTCCTATGCCATTCTTTCCATTGTCACCGGATTGGTCTTTTTGTGGTGTTTGTTCAATCGCATTCTCATGCCCATTGCCGATTCCAGTGTGGAAAGTACCATGGCGGGTGGAAAAGTCTGGACCATGACGGGCTACAAATATCATCCCATCGGTTCGTTGGTCCATTGGTTGGTCAAGTTGGTCTTGGTCGGCATTCAATTTGAATTGTTCGTCTTGACCATTTTTTATTATATGCAACAAGAAGCCATTACGCGTTGGGAACCCGTCTTTTACGATGAAGTCCAAGTCTTGATGGCCTTTGAAATTGTATGGATGGTCGGCTTTGTCTGGAGTTTTGCCTTTCGATATCCTTCCAGCATTCACGATTTGTTTCTACGACGATGCTCCTTGTCGCAAGCCAGTTTTGTCGCTGTGAGTGCACCTACCCGGACATTGGAAGCTCCCGAAGATGCTCCGGGATGGGGAGAAAAAGTCATGGCCTCCTATTGGTGGCCCTTTGATTTGGGTTTGCGCCTCTTTTTTTCTTATCCCGTCGAAGAACGCGGATATGATACCATCTTTTGTCCCGTCGAAACGGACGAAGCGACTGGCAAGCGGGCCTTTTATCATCGCTTGCGTCGGTTTGTCTACAGTGATGGAAACTTTTTGCCGGGTACCATGAGCGTCGGGGAAACGCTGGGCGATTTTTTGAAACAAGTCGAAGGATTGTCCTCGGAAGAAGCCCAGAAACGATATGGTCAAACCGGTTCCAATAATATTCCTCTCAAGAAACCTAATGTGTTGGGGAGCATTGTCGATGAATTTTGCAAGCCTTTTTATCTGTACCAGAATTTCATGGTGTGGTCTTGGTACGTAAATAAATTTTGGGACCAGTGTTTTTTGGGGGGGGGTGGGGGGCTCTATTTGTAATTCGGCGTGCTCATCCTATGGATTTTTTTCGACAGGGGACCCTACTGGTATTATTACATGGCCATTCTCAATACGTGTGTGCGTGTCGCTGGAGGATGTATCGTGGGTGTGTTTCAGTACACGAGTGATTCCGTCCTCTACACGCTATCCCACACGGAAGGCTCCAGCCAGTAAGTACATTATTATTATATATATACAGTACTACATACAGTATATGAATGCCTCGGAAGGTATACGTGGAATAAACTCATGTATTGCTATTTTGTTATTTTTTACAATTGAATAAAGAGTCATTCGCGACGGAAAGACAGTGGAAATTACCAATGCCGAAATTGTTCCTGGCGAGGTGGTCGTGTTGAAACCTGGTGTCGTGTGCTGTGATATGGCCATTCTCAAGGCGCAGCATGTGGTGGTCGACGAAAGTGCTCTTACCGGAGAAGCCAATCCCATTGTCAAGACATGTATCGATCCTACCATGGCGTCCGCTGCTTATGATGCTCATCGTCACAAGATGTTTATTCTTTCGGCCGGTACGGAAATTTTGGAAACGAGCGAAGAAGAAGGACAGGAGTTGGGAGTCGTTCTAACGACGGGATCCTTTACCGCCAAAGGAAAACTCGTGACCGACGTCTTGTCGTACCAACGTCACAAATTCAAGTTTGATGATCAAGTCAAGGTGGTTCTTTGCATTCTCATCTTGGAAGCAATCTTTTTGGTCGGTCTAGTCTTTAAATTTATTGCCGGAGAGCAGTGGGTCTATGCCTGGTTTTATGGTACGTGGTAGTTATTTTATTTTATTTTATTTCCCTACTTTTCGATCGGCAGTTCATGATGATGGCACACCAACTAACACGAACATCTTCTCTCACACACCAACTACCTATGCAGCTATTTATATTCTTGGTACTGTCATTCCTGCCCTCCTTCCTACTGTCTTTGTCGTGTCCGTCGGCGTCAGTCAGAAACGTCTGAGTGCCAAACGTATTTCCTGCACATACGCAGAAGGCATTATTATTGCGGGCAAGGTCAACGCGGCCTTCTTTGACAAGACTGGAACATTGACCAAGCAAGGAATTGATTTCATCGCCTTTGACGGCTTGACCGACGAGGCCACCGAACGCTCGACCTTGGGCGCGGCGGTTTGTCATACCCTCCATCCATCCAAGGACGGAGGATTTATTGGGAACAACGTAGACCAATGTGCCTTTGCCTTTACTGGAGCCAAATTGATTCAGACGACCGATGCCCGAACCATCGAATACAAAGGAAAACCATACAAGGTCCTCAAACAGTTCGAGTTTGATAGCCACAGTCAAACTCAGAGTGTTGTCGTTGAAGATGGAAGCGGCAAGAAACAAGTCTTTTGCAAAGGAAGTCCTGAGTGCATTCGAGCGCTTTGTGCCACCGGCGTACCGGACAATTTCGAAGGCACTTTGCGAAAGGCGTCCAAGTCAGGAATTTACGCGCTGGCGATTGCTTTCAAAGATTGCCACTTTGACGACGAAATCCGACGTGAGGAAGTAGAGAGAGATCTTGAATTTGGAGCCTTTCTTCAGTTCCAGAATAAAATGCGAGAGGAGACACCTGGAGTCATTCGCGAACTAGTGGAAGGCAATGTGAGTGTGGCTATGATTACTGGCGACAGCTGTCTCACAGGTGTCTGTATTGCGCGGGAAGCCGGAATGATCTCAGAGGGAAAGACTGTCTTGTTTGGCCAAAAGGATAACGCCTCTGGTGAAATTGAATGGAGCAATGTCGACACGGATGAAATCGCTAAAACAGCTCCATCACTCGACATTTTGACTTCACCCAACAACAACATCGAGTTGGTGGTTACAGGAGAGGCGTTCGCGGCACTTCTCCAGGACCACCCCAAGTACGCGAAGGCGATTGCGAAATCTATTCGAGTCTTTGGAAGATGCAACCCAACGGACAAGGTGAGGGTTGTCACGCATTTTGTGGAAGCAGGACACAAGACGCTCATGACTGGGGATGGGCAGAACGATTGTGGCAGTCTCAAGGCTGCACACGTTGGAATCGCTTTGAGTACCGCCGAAGCCAGTGTGGTTGCACCCTTTACGTCTCTCGACAAAACCATCACATCGGTTGTGGATGTCCTTCGAGAGGGCCGATGTGCACTCGCATCCGCCTTTGCAGCTTACAGCTACTACATTATCTTCGGACAGATTGAATCGTATCTGCAGACGATCAATGCGTACTTTGCCATTACGTTTACCGAGTGGTGCTGGGTCTTTATGGATGGAATTTGGTCCACAACAATGGCTTTTACTCTCCCACTTGCCAAGTCTGCCCCAAAGCTTTCTCCTACTCGTCCAACAGCTTCTCTTCTCGGTCCTCGTACCTTGTTTAGCATCTGTGGTATGTTGATCTTGAACCTTTTGTTTTTGATCATTGGATTGGCAGTTCTCTTCAACGAAGATTGGTTCCAATGCCGCATATGGAACAGTGATGATGTTGCCGACGTAAAAGCCATTGGTGACAACTACGAGACTACTGTTTTGTTTTTGATTGGTGGAATGCAATATATTTCATCGGCCATTGCGCTCAACTTTGGGTACACTTGGCGCGAGAACTTTTGGAAGAACTACGTCTTTGTGGCCCTTGCAATCACTTTCACCGTCTTTCAATACGTTGTCTGCCTTCATCCATCTGCCTTTTCTTGCATCTGGCGTGTGAATTGCGAAAACGAGGTAAGGGCACTTGTGTCTGTGTTTTGCTGTCATTTTGTTCTTCCGATTTCAAGGGCATGGTCTTACTTTTTCATTTTCATTCCAACGAACAATTATAGAATGCTGTGCGCTGGGTCACTACGCCGTATCCCGTGGCCATTGCCAATCCTTGGAACACGACTTTGATGCCGGTTGAATTTCGATGGAAGATGTTTGCCATGATGACCGCCAACACCGCCGCTCTTTGTCTTTGGCAATACTTTTTCGTAAATGGCTTTCTCGCCACCAAACTCGTGGCCATGAAGAAGACTGCCGACTCATCCGAAGAGCCGTTTCCCACTGGTGGCGATGCCAGGTCCGATGAATCCCCCACTGAGAATCTGAAGGGGGAGCACGTTGGAAATGTAGAAGATACTGCCTGAGGCCTATGGCGGCTGCACAATTTGTGTTTCCTTCATTGGATATATATGTCAAAGTTGTTTCATTGAAACCCCGATCGATTGCCCTGTGGCTGTATGATACGATGTATCTATGAGTAGCCTACCCCGATGGGCTGATAGTTTGAAAATGCGAACTGCATATTGAGAGAATAACTTTAGGTCTAACAAGATTATTCAAAGTCCATCTATTATTTGCCTAGCTCTCTGCTGTGCATCCTGCCATTGATGGCCACCCATGCGCAGTGTTAGAGTTCGGTATTAGGTGGAGTAATTACTGCTCTACATACTATTTGATAGCTAGCACGCTAGCTACAGCTTGCATCAACTTGCTACTAGTAGTAAGTGACTCTTAATTTTGTAAAGAGTTGGTCTGGCATTCATCCCCATACACCGCTAACCCTAGTATTCTGAAATCAATATTGTACTCACAACTTTCTCATTCCGTACGACGTACGTACTATACGGTGTGAGGAACGTACCGTTTTTGTACTTCTATCCTTAATCTGGTATCTTTTTTTGCGCTGAGAACGCATATCCAAGAAGTTTCAACTTCAACTTTTCGTCTGTTTGTGAAAAACACGTTGCGATAGCACTCGAGCTATCTAGCTAGCAAGCGACTGCCGGTACTAGTAGCTTCCCTTACTTAGTAGCTCTCCGCACGTCGATTAGCTCACAATTTGTCAAAATAAACAATTATTTTTCAACAACAACAAACAATCATGATGAAGCTTTCTATCCTCGCCACCCTTATCGCCTCGGCCGCCGCCTTTGCTCCTTCCACCAAGGATGCATCCACCACTGCTTTGAGCATGGGATTCGAAAACGAACTTGGAGCCCAAGCACCCCTTGGTTTCTACGATCCTTTCGGAATCGTTGACAACGCTGACCAATCTCGATTCGACCGTCTTCGATACGTGGAAATCAAGCACGGACGCATCTGTATGTTGGGTGTTGTTGGTTACTTGACCAACGCTGCCGGATACTACTTGCCAGGTGAGATCAGCTACGACGGAACCAAGTTCTCTGATTTGGGATATGGTTGGGCTGCCTCCACCGGTGTTCCAGTTGCTGGAGCTCTTCAAGTCTTTGCCTTTGTTGGTCTTTTGGAATTGGCTGTCTGGAAACAAGCAGAAGGATCCTTCCCCGGTGACTTCTCTGCCTCTTCCGTCCCTGTTGGCTGGGTCGGATCCTACACTGATGAGCAAAAGTTGAACAAGCGTGCTATTGAATTGAACCAAGGCCGTGCTGCTCAAATGGGTATGTTGGCCCTTATGGTTCACGACAAGCTTGGAAATGTCCAAGACTTGTTCTTCCCATCCCCTTAAATTTCTTCAGTACTGCAGTTTAGCTAATTCTATATAACAGACATACGTTGAACCGGCACTACTTTGATATGATTATTTTTTTGTAGCCGTGAATCATTAGAAGTGTTGGCGGCCATTCTTCCTTGGAACCGGCGCTACTTTGATTTGATTTCAAATTATTGTTATGACTTGGCCGTGAATCCTCAGGAGTTGGCGATCACTATTTTGTCTTCGCACATAGATCCGTCCCGCTCGAGAGAATTTGAAAATTTAGGAACGAAAGACTGTGAAACAATATATATGTATCGTGAGACGTTCGAGTCGCTTGGTCATGCCTCTGCCACCATGGGTAATATCTACCGCAGTCAATCCGTTCCCAGGATTCGGCGCGAAAGAGAGAAAACTGCCCGCCGTGATTGCAAATCCCACATGTGCTTGGATTGATAAACGTGCTTGGATTGATATACAACGCAGCCAAACGGCTGTGGGGGGCGCAAAATCATTTTGAAAGGAACACTATGAGCAAACCCACAAAGTTATGCTCGCTACTAGCTAGAGATGAACAGAAGTCATCCTACACAGAGCACCGTCTCCCTCGTACCGGACCGACCAAGATGGCCATTCATTTTACTTGGCGCTGAGGAATGAACAGAAGGAACATGCCGGCGGGCCCAACACGAGATTAATCCCATTCAGATTGATGTACTGTACCGTGACAGCAGTGGAAGCTATGCTACTTACGCAGTTTTATATATTACTAGTATTATTGTACATGCTATATTGTAATGCAAATGCCTTACTGACTCGTTACTAGTGTAGGTCACAGAATCCATAACGAGCGGGACAAATAAAAATAATGGCTAGCCTCTACCTGACATTTGTAGTTCCCTTGGCAGAGCTTCCCCGTTCTGCCAACGAGTTCCTGTGCACACCAAAACCAAACAACACAGGCTGGCTGGATGGACATTATCGCAAACAAGACATCGTCGTCGATATATATATATATGTGGCTGGAAGCGGGGTATGGAAAAAGCCAAAAAGCTGAGGTATTCTTACAACGTCCACATCCGACTGACTCGACGACCATGCGTATTTATTCGGATTTTGCCATTTATGCTCCACCCCACCTGCCTGCGGTTTTTGGAGTGCGTGTTGTTTCATACATCTTTTCCGTGGAAGAAGTGTTGTCGAAGGTTGACCACAAACACCAAACCAACCTCTCTCATTATAGGGAAATAAATAAGGCAATGGGAAGCGTGTTGGAAGAAAAGACGGCCAAATTGAACAACTTGGAATGGAAATCCGTCTATACTGCTGAAGATTACCAGAAAGGAACGCCGGTGCTTGTCGTCCGGTCCAAGAGGAAAAGGTCAGCCTCAAACCTAGTCGTCTCCTGAGTAAAGTAGCAAGCAGCACTTTTTTGTGCTTGCCTTCAAAATTCCGCCAACGAACCGGGCGGAGCTGGCTTCACGGTTTAGTCGTCTTCTGTAGGATTGGCGTCTGGGTGAACAAAGCCGGCCGCTGAGGAATAATCACGTACTTGGCACCGGAGGAGTACCACGACGGACCTGGCAAGCATTCAGAAGCGTACACACGGGCCGAAAGGGTTTATCCTTCAACTACGCAACCACTGCGAATAGCGTGTGTGCGCGCGCGTTTGTAGCTCTTCCCGTGGAAGTGTTGTCGTCGATTGACACGTTCATGCCGCGAAACACCGTCCCAGGCGACAAATGGCACAGAGTACTGTGGTGGATCCAATTGTAATGGAGACAGGCAGGCGAGCCGTGCTGACAACCTGGAGCAACATCGTGAGAAGCAAGCAGTACTCTTTTCCTTTCCGCAAAATACTGCGATTTGCAGTCGCATTCAGAATCAGAGTCCATCGAATCATGATGCTGACACAACGACGACGATAAGCAGCATTCATCATGATGGCTTTCGTCGGTTCCACAGTTCATATTTTCTCCACACCCGAGAACATTCTTCATGAAGAATGGCATGCCGTCGTGCCAGGGCATGGACGTCCTTGTCGTAGCCACCCCCAATGACACAGGCAATGGGTATATGCCTCACAACACAAGACTCGACCACAAAGGCATCGCGTTGTCGTATTCCTCCTTCCGAAATGTGCAAGCGTCCCAATTTGTCGTGCCGATAAATATCGACCCCGGCATCGTACAAGACCAAATCGGGGTTTCCTTCGGAAATGGCGGTTTCCACCGACGCCTCGAGTGTGTCGAGATAGGCGGCATCTTGCATTTTATCGGGCAGACCAATGTCCCACGTCGAGTGTGCCTTGGGGTGGGGATAATTCGAAGCACAATGCAGACTGAGCGTAAACAATTTGTCGTGGAGGGCGGGAACTTCCCGCATGCATCGAGCGGTCCCATCTCCCTGATGAACATCGCAATCAATCACCAAAACACGATCGATGTTGGGTTGTGGTTTTGGATCCGTACTATTCTTAGTATTTTCTCCTCGAGTTGGAGGGTTGCTGGTGGTCATGTAATGCGCCGTCACGACCAAATCATTCAAAATGGTGTATCCCGCTCCCATTTTGTGGTCGGCGTGATGCGTTCCTCCCGCCAAATTGGCGGCCAATCCATACTGACAAGCCAATTGTGCCGTGAGCAACGTTCCTGCCACTTCCAAGACTGTGCGTCGAATCAATTCGGGCCGGTAGGTTTGTTCTCGAAATCCAATATGACGTGCTTGCTCCTCTGTGAGTTGAGCGTTTAAAAAGTCCTGGACAAATTCTGAATTCAATGGTCCACACAACCAACGTTTCATCAAGTCTTGCGTTTGGGCATTATAATCGAGGGGCCGAAAAAAATCCGTTTCGTCCAAGACTAACGGCAGTTTGTCTTCTTCGTCGACATCCCAATCTTCGACATCGACGGGCGTCGTCAGTATAGCTTCTGCGAGGCGTGCAAATTTGTCCATGGGAAAGGTGTGGGTCGAAGGCCAATTTTGGAAGGAATAGTCGCGGTGATAGACCAATGGACAATGGCGTGTATTCGTGAGGGGATCGCGTCCCAAATGGGATGCCAACAAATCAGGGTGTTGCTGGATGGAATTGGCGGTTGTAGTCGTCGTTTGAGTCTCCAAATTGGATGTTGGTGTGGTGCTTTTGGTGGTGGCTGCTGAATTATCCTTTGTATCTCGTGTGCCAAACAGCCGACTGATTTTACTAGTACTAGTAGCCATCTTGTGATTCTGGAGTGGATAATGATGATGATGATGACGACAAGACCCCAACATGGATCGCAAAGGACCATTGCCATTATTATTATGAATTTTCCGCATAGTAGTGGCACTGGATGAGGATGGAGTGGAAAAGCCAGCGACAAGCAAAGAAGAAGCAGACGGGTTTGCTTGGAATCGCAAAAAGGGCCGCAACATCATCATCGTCATCACCATTTTTAGAAATGTCCGTCGTCGTTGTTGGGTCCGAAGGGTGGATTGTGCTTGCCAACTATATTGCGGGCAGTTTCTCGTAATCGTTCTCTTGTACTTCATCCTTGGCCACAGCATGAATCAATCATCGAGGATCCTCCACACAAACGTCATGCTACTGTGCTACCAGTTGTACGACTAGCTAGCTAGTAGAGCCCAGCAAAACAACCACAAAACAAGGAGACTCGAGTGTCCTTCGGTACGGTACTGTCAAAGGAGCAGAAACGGATTCTCAGGAACAATCCATGCTAGATAGATAGATAGATAGCTATCCGATGCTGGTGGTGTAGTTATTGGCGCTGTTGCCAGTACTGATGCTGGTACGACGTAGTAGTCTAGCTTCGGTCTAGCTAGTAGCCGTGGAAGCAGCACACAACCTCCTCCATCCAAGTTGTTGTTGTGTGTGTTGGCTGGCGATGACGTCCAACGCGTGACTCTAAGATCGTCTGTTAGTGAGGTTGTCCCTGCAGGTTGGGTGACACAAGGTTTGGGTTCTCGGGAGGCATGACACCATTGTTTTTTTTCGCAGAGCCATGGAGCACTGCTAGCTAGCTACTAGTTGGTCATCTTGTAGCAATCTGGCCATAGCTACAACTAACTAAACAAATGATGGTGTTTTGAAAGAAAGTGGAGGAAAATCAAGAAGTGAAAAGTGTCTTTTGAGGTGTGTGACAAAACAATGAACAATCATGCATCCAAAAAAATGACATGACAAGAATGCAATGAAAGTGTCACGTGACCCATCCATCATGCATTTGTGGTTGAAACAGAAGAACAACAACTGTTTTAATTGGATGCAATGGATTTCAATCATTGTTTTGTTTTCTCATTTTGATGTTGTGCCAATCTTCACAATGCCAATGTTTTGCAAACGAATTGTGCATTGAATGTTCCGTTTTCACTGTTAGCACTTCAAAGGAACAAGAGACACACTTGTTTGCAGATGAAATTCTAGCTACCAACCTTTGAGAAGAAATTCAGAATGCAATTCCCATCTTCCAAATGAAAGTGCAGATTTAGGACAAATTGAAACAACATTCATGTTCAAATCAAAAAATGCCGAAAGAAAAATGGCATGGCAACACTCTGTTGGCGTGGGTCTCAATCACATGACAGCATCAATCCCTGATGCAGCATCTGTGGGTCAACCTGCACTTGCAAGTGAAACAGAAGATTGTTTTTTTGTGTGTTTGATCACTGACAGAACAATTGTTGCGATCTCCACTGTTCTCATTGTTTAAAAACAACACAAATGATCACACTTCATTTCTGCCACTTTTGTCCAAAGGCCTGTCAGTTCATTCATTGCGTGAACCATCTTCCATGTCATCAAGTTGCCATCATTGGAGCAGTTGCTTTCTGATTGATTGCCCATCTTTCTTTTTTTTTGCAATGAGACATTGTCACTTAATTTTGCAGCCAACGTGCTTTTTGTCGTGCCTTGTTACATTTTCTTTTGTGTTCTTTCAGTTCCTCCTGACATGTTGCAAACGGAAAGGAACAATTTTAATTTTTTCATTGCACCTGCATTTCCTTCATTTCAGGGAAAGGGAAAATGTGTGACACTCTTGCATGTTGAATTGTGAACAAAGGTGGGTTTGACAAACAACTCAACGATCATTTTTCAAATGCTCTTGACTGACAATTTTCATTCAAGCTTTAGGAAGCAATGACAACAGTCATTGCAACAAATGGCATGATGATCTTGTCCTTCACTGTTTGAATGAAAAGAAGAGCATTGACTAACTGATTGCTGCAGTGAAAACAGGCAATGACATGACCATTGAGGCCCTTGAGTCATGACAATGTTGTGAAAAAAGCATCTGGACGGACCAATTTTTGCCAGAAGGAAACTGACCAAAGAAATGGCTGTTGAGTTCTAGGATTTTGTTTCAGAAACAAAGAAGAAAGTGGTCCTGTCATGATCCTCATTCTGAACATCTGTTTTCTCCTTTGCATTGTGAAATGCATGACTTGGGATTTTCCAACAAATTGTTCTCAATTGGTTGTGCTACTGGATGGAGCAAGAATTCAGCTTTTTCGCAACCAAAAAAGAAAGGGATGGCTACAGAACTGGCCACCACCGGTAAAACTAAAACAAACAAATGCTTGGACATGCACTTGAAGTGTTTGCTTCTGCTTAGAGCACACTTCCCTTATTGAACCACAATTAACATGGGCTTTTTATGCACTTTCAAATCGCACTTTTCGTCGTTGTGCAGTTCCCCTTCAAAGTTGGGTCATTTCTCGCCTATCTGCAGACGACACCAAAGAGAGACGTGGCAAACTTTTTGATAGATTTGTCAGTTTTCACTTCAACTCAGTGAAGTGGATGCTTCACTTTGCACCTTTCCGGACTTCGTCACTGCTGCATGGAAGGGATGACAATGTGCTGACAGGTGGCAGTCCAGCTGGACAGCAGAGCCTCCTAGCCAGCAGCAGTGGAGCACCGCAGAACTGCACTGTGGTCTAGGTGTTCAAGCTGCCGGTGCTGGCAATGTTTTTAATGGCACCTGGCACCAGCACTGGTGAATCCGCCTGTCTCAAGCATTTCCATTCTTAGGGTGAAGTCATAAATTCTGGCAACTGTTTGCCAGCCAGTGGAGCACCCTGACGAAACTGATTTGCATCCTCATGAGTTTGCTGGTCGAGGTTGGTGGAACCACCACCATGGATTCATCTGATGTTGCCAATGCCGCAGCCAACAGCAAAGGCCTAATGAAGCCCTCTCTGGAAGAATCCAATGAGGGGTGACAGGTGCCAACACCTGGGACGTTGCCGTTGTCTCAAGTGATGATGACTGGTTGGGCGGCGGTTCTGATGATGACTGATTGGGCGGCGGTTCTTCTCACTTCCTTGGCAGCAGCAGCACCCACAGCACCGCAATCCGCAAGCACACCTCGAAACGGCATTCGAAAAGTTCCAGTGTGTGTTGGAAAGAAGACAACAAAATCATTGGTCCTCACAGCTCCACCACTAACCGGATCATGGCCAAAATGGAACAATTTTGTGCAGAAATGTTGGTCCAAAGTCTTCGCAGTTTGACCGAGTCATGTGGTCAAGATGCTGAACTTGCTTGACTCGAACGAGAATTGGCTGAAATCTGTGGCAGTGGCGACGGCGGCGGTGAAAATGACATCACTTCCAACGCCTCTTCCCCTTGCACCAGCAGAAAATGATCCTTGGTCTTGGTTTCTGGACTGACTGGAGAAGGCACTGAGTGGAGAAGGCAAGACAGCTTTGATGTTACAATTGAAAAAGACCTGCCACTGCCAAGCACAAAGCCTTTTTTGTGGCGGGGAAATTTGATTTGGTGCAAATTGGAGAACCCCATTCCGGCATCAAGGCGGCCATTCGCAGTTTGTGCGACGAGCTTTCGTCCTTGCCAAGTCGCAGTGGCCAAGAGGAGCAGCAGCAGAAAGGCGTCAGGTTGACATTGCGGACCTTGGAGGATTTTCAAGACACAGTCGCCAAGCAGTTGGATTGGGAACTCGAATTCCTTTGTCAATTCCTTCCGGAGCTTTCTTTCATCAGCAGCAAGTTGAAGGAAATGAGAGTTGAAAGCCTCTCCAATCAGGAGATGAGAGACATCAACGAGGGCGATGCGTGTGGTGGTGCCCGCAGAATGCGATTCCGAGGATCAACTGTCCAACCACCATCCGCAGCGGCTGAAAGCGCCGCTGGGAAGTCTGGCAAAACTTTGATGAGAGACATCTTCAACAGCATCGATGGCGATGCTTGTGGTGGTGCCCGTGGCAGAAATCGCTTCCGAAGATCATGTGTCCAACCACCATGCGCAGCGGCTGAAATGGAAAACATCATCCACAATGACAACAGCCCCGCAAACATGACGCATGCCAACACCGGAAAGTTGGCCTCTGAAAGGCTTCACTTTGCTCCACGCCGGCTCATCAATGTCGTGTTGAGCTTTGCTCCCTTGGCATTTCTCTGCAATGATGCTCAGTTTGCCGACAGCGCCAGCATCAATCTCTTGAAGTCGTGGTTGAAGGACCTGCGAAACCCTTCGCTCATGGTGATCTGGACCTGTCGAAGTGACATGGTCGGGCCGGATCACTTTGTCACCAAAGCGGTGGACAAAATCTTGGCGGTCAAGAAGGACCGGCATGTTTCCGTCCTAAACCTGCAAACCAGGAACATGCACCAAGTGGACGTGAACAAAATGATTGCCGATCTTGTGGGTGTGTCCACAGAAGAGACGGAAGAATTGGCCGAGACATTGTCTCGCAAGACAGCCGGAAACGTTTTCTTTGTCAGCCAGTTTTGATGTCACTGGTGCCAAAAGGTCTGTTGACTCATGATGTGAGCTGCATGAAATGACAGTGGGACGTCAATGCTGTTGGGGAAGGCATGATGGCAACCAAGAACACTGTTGACCTCATGAGGGAAAAGCTTGGCTGCTCACAGCTTGCCAAACAGATTCTTCTACTCGCAGCATGCATTGGGGCTACCTTCGATGTGTGGGTGCTAGAAGAAGTCGCCAGAGGCATGGCAACGCGGCAACACGAGCGTGTCAAATGTGTGTTTGCCTCCCTGTTCGGTGGTCTTGACCTGAACGGAGTGACCATTGGCCGCGATGAGCTTGTCATGATCAAAAAGGAAGGCCTTCTCGATGCAGCAGGACCCTGACTTGCATGCGTTTCTTCATGACAAGGTCATGGAGGGAGCTCTGGCGTTGATTTCGGAGGATGAAATCAATCTTCTCAAATTTGGAATCGGTTGCATCCTCCTTTTGTGCATGAATGCCCTGGAAGACCACCATTGTGAGCAGGTGCGACATTGGAAAAGCCGATGGACCAAACAGTTGCTCAGTTTCATCTGGCTCTCACCATGTCTTGGCCACATTTTTTTGTTCCTGGCGGTCAACCTGTTGAACACCCGCTTGGATGTCCTGCCCAAGCCTAACAAGCTGATGGTGTGCGAACCAAACATTTTTGCCGGTGATGAAGCTAACTTTGCAGCCGCTTGCAAGCGCTCTGCCATGTGTTGTGCAGCGGCGATCAACCTGCTCCCCAAAAACCATTGGACAAGCATGTGCGAAGCCAGTCTTCACCTCTTCACGCACGCTGCCGAGGTTGAAATGTGCTTGGGACACAATGACGAAATGAAGGTGTGTGCTGATGAGGTTTTGAATCTGGACACGGACCTCACAGACAAGATGACAGTTCACAAGATGTGTTTGGATGCACTTTTAGCCCAGGCCAAGATCCACGAAGCGTGGAGCCTTGGTTTTGACGTCTTGAAGCATGCAGGTGTCAGCTGTCCAAAGTCAGCAATTGCCACAGGAACAACATGCGCCTTGACAAAGACAAGATCATTCCAAAAAGCAATGGCACCCTGATGCTTTGAGCAAGTTGCCGCTGTGTGAAGATCCCATCCACGGGAAAACAATCCAGATTTTTCACAGACAGATTGTGCTCGCAATCCATGTGAGTCCTTTGATTGGACTTTGTTGACAAGCTTTTGGTTTCCTTGTGACTCACTGACGTCGTTCGAATTTTGCAGGTTGATGCTGGAGCAATTCCTTTGCTGATTGTCATGGCAGCAAAGCATGTGGCAAAATGTGGAGTTGACAAAGATGCTGTTGTCGCATTTGCTTGGCTCAGCTTCATTGTGCAAGGAGTCTGTGGAGATGCACAGTGGGCCAAGTTGCACATGGAATGCGTGCATTCTCTCATCGAAAGATTTGGCGATCCTCTCGTGGTGCCCCAAGTCAATTGTGCGTCATGAAATCGAACGCTGGACTTCTTTTTCTCCTGCATGCTGGACAATTTGCACCCTCACATCTTGCTCCGTTGCTTGATCCCAGTTGCGTGCAATTTGTTTCTTGCACATCACACCATGCGGATTCACAATTCACCCAAACTGCTCCTTGCTCACTGCAAAGGCAGCATGAAAAATTGTGACACCGACAGTGCGTTCTGTGGAGCCCATTTCTGCCTTGAAACAACGTTGTGTGCAGGAACTGACTTGGATTTGCTTGAAAACGACGCTGAAATGCACGGCCGCCAGATGGTCGACTGTGGTGAAATTGAGCACATGGATTGTTGCCTTCGAAGCCTGTTGCAACTGATTTTGAATCTCCAGGGAAAATCGAGCAATGCTGCGATTCTGACTGAGGCGGTTCACAATCAAACAGATGCCATGCAAGCGACGAGCATCAGCAAAGACCAACATCATGTTTCTCACCTTGCCAAAGACATGCCATTTGCTGCAGCATTCTTTGGTGACTGGAAGAGAGGGGCGAAGGTTGGCGAAAAGCACATTGGGACTGTTTGCGGAACCCTTGTGTCTCAGCGCTCGGTTGCAGTTTCTCGTTTCATCACAGGTGTGAGCTGCTTCGACGAGGCCTGCCGCACAGGCAAAAAGAAGTTCCTAGCCATTGCAAAGAAGAATTTAAAAATTGTGCAAAGCGCAAGTCTGCATTGCAACCTTTTCCTTTCTGTTCTGTGTTGTTTTGGTTTTGATCATTCCCGAGCACAATCGAGTCTGAAACTTGTTTTGCATGTGCGCCGATTCTTTTCAGTGGTTTGACAAGGGCAACCCTGATGCACAGCATTGCTTCAACAAAGAAGCCAAACACAGGCTCGAGGATTCTTTCAGGTTATGGCGGGAATGGGGTGCACTCAAGAAGGTGGACTCACTGGATGCGGAAGTCCAGTCCTTGGCAATTTGGCACAACACGACACATGTGCTGGCCCTTTTGGATGTTTTTTGGGTTTTCCTTGGCCCTCCTCGAGCAGCTGCCGATGCAGAGAACGCTCAGACCAGTTCAAATGATTAATCTGACAGTGACTCTGTTTGTCTTTCAATGTTCAAGCAAACACAAACCCCTTGCGTCTGCTAGCCAGATGGGTGCTGGCAACCAGCTGAAGCAGTTTCAGTTGGATGGCACAAGCTGATTGTTAGCAGACTCATGTGTCCACGATTTCAAGAAGCTAAAAATGTTTAATTCCCTGGAGTCGAACTTGCCGCCTTTCAGTTCTGTGGGGAGAAGAGCACAAAACAATGTGATTGTGGTTTCCATGCTTGCATGCATGTCCGCATGTGGCTAGCGGTTGAAAGGGCGCGCACTGGAACTAAATTTAGCACACAGGGATGAACACAAAGTTAGCAAGGTGTATGGAATTCAGGATGACATTTGTTTTGTGATCCCTAGCTAGCTAGTAGCAATACAATTGGGATTGTTGGTCATCAAGAAATAGTCTCATATGTGTAGCTAAACTCCATTTAAAGAGTTTTTCAAAGTAGTATGGGATTTTTTCGAGAGCCGTCCAATCAACCACTTCCACTCAATGTTTTAGCCGAACAGCAGCACAGTATCTTAACGAGAAGTAGACCGAGACAGCAAAGCGTCTCGAAGGAGTTGGTTGCGCCGAGTCTGATCAGTTCCCTTTAACAGCAAGGCAAACTTTTCGATACCTTCCATATGTTCCAACATGGAAGAAGAGATACTGCTGGAAGACTGATCGGACATGCTGCTGCCAAGATTGGAAACACTGTTTTGCTTCTGCATTCCTCCTCTCTTGCCTCCTCGTCGTCGATTGCGTCGCCGCTGGTTCTGTTCGTCGTTTTCGTCGTCCGAGGCGAACATTTGCTTAGAGTTGGAATCATCGTAGGAGATGCTTCGGCCCATCTGCCCCCTACCGGTCAAGTTGCGACTGCTGCCGCCCAAAATATTTCCGACATTTTCTTCCAAAAGAGATCTTCGATTGCTCCTTCGGCGACCCTTCATATCCTTGGTAGGTTCCACGAGCTCTGCCAGTTCTGGGGGGATGGCGCCTGCCTGGCATGCAGCAGGATCCGACATGTTCATGGCAGAGAAGAAGTTCATCATGGTTGTATGTGTGTGTTTTTGGTGAGATTGGTAAGAAGAGCAAGCAAAAGCTAGCTACTAGAAATCGAAAATGAGATTTGTGATTCAAACTTTTAATATTGTGAGATTGATGGTTGGGGCACATCTTGGCTCTCCCGAAAGCGCCCACTGTATCGTTGGGCTTTAACAAAAACATCATTTCGAAGGCAGTTTGACGGGATGGATGCCTGTGATGTGGAGGGAACAGGTAAGATCCAACCAATTCTTGGTGCAGCTAGCTTATCTAGTAGGAGCCTCTTGGTCTTGGGCCTGATGTGGCAACGAATCCCATTTGTTAAGAGTTACTAGAGTAGTAGCTTTGTACTGAGTGCATACAATTGGAAAATGGCCTGCCGAGAAGAGAGGATACTGTTCTATTGTCAGTGACTACTCCCCTACAAGAACCCAAGAGAACACAGTTACCGGTTACCTGTGCTCTGAGCGGCAACAATAAGTCAATAGCTAGTATATTTGCAAATGGATTAAGGGAGGCTACTCCCGTAAGTCAGATATGACCCATGTACTTGGCAACTATCGATTCGCGGGCACTCAAATGACCGCTTAAATTCAGAATTATCTACATGTCAAACGTGTGACAATCGATGATTCACTGGCCACACAGGTTCTGATGTACAACTACCCAGCCAAACTCGAATTACTCTTACCGAGCGGAGGACTTTAAATCTTTATGTTTACCACTACTAGCTAGCCAATAGTAGCCTTACTACTGTAATAGCTAGCTAGCTAGTCTAGTAGTTAGTAAGGGGAGTACAAATGGAGGCCAACTACTACTGGCTAGCTAGCTAGCCGTACTAAGAGTTGTACCAGCCGTCAGTCAGAGCAGTAGCTGAAACTCCGTCCCCCTTATTTCAGTCTTGACCCGATGGCCACCATCACGTCTCAAGTACTACCATCGGCTCCGATCTATGTATCTGTGCCAGTGCCAGGAAGGGCTGTCCCTTATTTTAATCATGCCGCTGATTGAAAGGGCCTTGCCGGGGTATGCAAGGAGGGAGCCACTGCCATGGCCTCTACTAGATACTCGGAGTAGTTAGTAGTTGTAATCGATCAACAGCTAGCTACTACAAGTACAATGGTGCAGAGGGAAGCATACAAGCTGAATGTAGCTGGCACAGAGTATTCGTACAGTAGCTAACAAGACCTTGCCACTCCTATGCCTTCATCCAATACAGCTGGCGTCTTGGTGGCCAGAGGGTAACAGGGCAGAACCCATCTCCGTCCGAGTAGTTTCCTGGCTGAATACAAGTAACAAGATCTATTAATTAGCTAGCTACAGTACGTAGCTAGCTACTGTAGCTAGTAGCTAGTAGACCTGCGACAGGCTGTGATGTCAGTGACGGACTCGAGTGTCTTTGGAATCGGCGTATGAAAGGTAGAAGGTTGCAATCAATTTTCTACTACCTTCCACAGCGACGGCGTGAGTCGTTCATTTGTTCCTACTTGTAATCTAGTAGCTAATAGCTACGTACGGTATTCTACTAGCTGTATAAAATTAAATGAAATCCAACCGCTCTACTAGCAGCTGCGCAAAAGAATCCTAGCTAGGTTTACAACCCATGCCAGGAAGGCCTCCCAACGCCGTACGACGAGAGCAATGCAAAAGATGATGGGTACAGTATTATGGGGACGGGGGAGGGTGATTAGTGACTTCCTAGCTAGTATGGTGACTACTGGCCTACTAGCTACTACTAGTAGCTAGTAGACAGAAAGCTTTACAATCTAGTAGCTGGTTGTAAAACTAATATGATGCTGTAAACGGAAACTAACCCTAACGCTAATATGCCCACTCATATCCACGCTGTTTCTGTGTTGCCATTAGATAGGAGAAGTTCCAGCTTCGCGCTGCTTGATACTAAACCAAAGACTAAGTCGCGCAGTCTTGGGATCGACAGTTGGGTCATTCATCATCAAATAGGACGACCACTACACGGGAGTAGACCGTTGTGTGTTACTCCTTCGCTTCGGTCCACTCGAAAAGGGGCTGGTTCAATCAATCAATCTACCTGCCGCATGAAAAAATAGTCACACAATTTGCGGCAGGCGCGAATCACCAGCAGGACACCAGCTTTTGCTTCAAAAAAAACACTAGTATTGAATTGGCTATTTGATTCACCACGATGAGATTAGCCACCCTTTTCTTTTTCCTTGCGGCATGCTCGTTGGTTTGGGCGACCGTTCAGGGTCGTCCTGACAAGGTTCGACGCAGGGATCCTAATCGTTCAGATACAAATTCAAGGATGAGTACCAGCCGTCGTCATGTACCCTCCAACAAGAAAAAATCCAGTAAGACAAACAAGAGCAAAGAGAAACCGGCCGAGCAGCTAGCAAGTACTAGCAATGACAATCCTACCGATGCGCCTAGCGTCCGCCCGACTACAAGGATGCCATCTTTGGCCACAGGGGCACCTTCATCCGCGAGACCAACGACAGCAACACCCACACCCACAACCCAACCACCCACCGCGACACTGTCTCCGTCAAAGCCACCCAGTACACAACCCCCCTCGACTACATCGCCCACAACGCAAGTACCAACAACTACTAGACCATCATCGTCAGTCTGTGCTTGTTCTCCCAGGGTGTATCATTTTACCTTTGATTTTTCATTGGGGTGTGAACCAAGTAATGTTGATCTTGGTCGTGGAGGACTCGTGGACAGCACATGCTATGTGACTGGATACGATGACATCAACGTCACCGACCTTGTTCCAGTAAATGTAAGGTCAGTGCAGATCATTGAACTTGGACATGCTGGTGCTGTCGCTGGCACGGATCAACTGGACGGGGACTTCGAGAATGGACATTCGTTTACATACGAGTCCATTTCTAGCGATGGCGTGTCTCCCTTAGTTTTGCAAGTGGGTGTTCTTGGTCAAAACTCCAAAGGGGAAGCTATCATTATGCAGTGGGACATTTCCTTTTCGAATAACTGTGACATCTATCCTGTATTGGAGGTGAACGATAGCATTGGTTGGACGGTTCTGGTAAGTTTTTGTTCATAGAGATGCCTGGGCAAGGCTGGGAAAGACTATTCTATGTGCCTTGTAAAACAAGCTCTTACTATGTTACAATCCATTTTTGATCGCTGCTAGACTGGAGTGAATGCTCCAGCGGAATATCAGTGCCCTGCAGCGGGCACGAGCTAGGTAGCTTCGCTAGCTTTGGTGATGCTCTAGGCTGAGGTCAGTTGGCGAACACGCAAGGAGACTACTTTTTTCGAATCACTGAGCGACGGGGCCGATCATAGCGGCATGTGGCTATAAAAGACATACTCAAGCTGCCTCTGTGTGATACCAAGAACGACGAAATTTATAAAACGACGCCCCCGTTCAATACTAGTAGCTAGTATGTATCGTAAATGAAAGAAGATGAAAAAACTTGTTTTTCTGGTAGTTTTGTTTCTGGACCCAGATCCTTGCAATTAAGGGCAAGTTCGTAAGAGTGTCGAAAGTCTCCTGTTTGGCCAGTGACTGCCCTTCAAATAAAAAATCAGCTTCCTTATCCTTAGAGGTGTGATGATAGTCTTCTGGAAGCATTTGTAGGATTGGATTGTTTCAGCCAAGCACTGTGAACATATTTTCAGTAGCCAACACAAGGCCATTCAGTCATTCATTTTTAGTACTGGGGTCCCATACACCCGTCACCAATGCAGTACGCCTTGGGACAGCTAGCTAGATGCATCCAATGGAACCCAAGGAATAGATGTGACGCTTTGCTGCTACAGTACACTGAATACGATATCGATAAAACCTATAAAATTAGTAACTGTAACGGATGGGTATACATATGTTTCCGTTCCACTCAACTGTTGGCCTTGCATAAGGCCAGAGTTTGTTTGTATATATGAATCACAAATATTGCGTGACATCCCATAGCGAGGGAACTGTACTGAAGACCAGTCCATGCTTGTGTATGTGAGCATCACACCACTTTTGCGACGGAAGCTGGCCCGGCATTCGTACATGCCCCACTTAGAGTTGTCGTGGAAGAAGAAGGCGCTTTTGTTTTGCGATGTCTCTGAAGCTCATCTTCTACTTCGGGTAACACTTCGGGATCGGGACAATGCGATTCCAACATTTTATTGCTGCGTTTCCAGGCCGTCGTGACATAATGCAGGACACTGAGATCTTCCAAATCATCCCCAAAGGGATCCGACATTTTTTGTCCCAACAATCGAAGTCCAATGACAAATATAGCTTGTACCATCACAATCAAACCCGACAATACATCCCATTTCCAATAGACATTGTCTTTGCCAGCAATTCCGGCATTAAAAGCATTGTCAGCCGCAAACAAGGGCAGATAGACGGCACTGAGCAAAACTAAAAAATGGATATAGAAGAAGTGAATTGGTTGATCACAATAGTCGTACAAGCTGTCCATGGCATCTCGGAATTGGGTCGTCTTGTCTTTCAGGGCACTCTTTTCTCGGGCATCAATGAGATTCTTTTGAAAGGCCGTTTCGATATCTTGCATACACCAACTAATAAGTTCGTGGTACGCATCGGGGCCATGATCCATTTCAAAGTGCTTCAAGCTTGCCAATTCGTGTGGCGTCAACATGTAGAATTCTTCGTTCAATTTGCAAAAAAACTCTTGTTCCGAATACGTTCGACTCAAGCCGACATAGCCAGCTACATGTGCCGCATTGAGATAGCGAACCAGTCGACGCGCCGCCACCTTCGGAATGGGCGTGGGTGCCACAATTTGACAAATATCATAAATACGCCCCGGACATCTCATGCTCGTCTTGTACATTTCTTGAAAACGTTGATTGGATTGATTGACAAAGAGAACCAAAAAAAAGCTCAAGAAACCACCCAGCACGGAAACATCCGTAGCACCCAAATCGACAGCACCTGGCATCCAAGCATCATTCCGCAAGATAATCCTCAAGGCAATATACACGCTCAGTGTTACCCAAAAGAGCCAATCGACTGACATGGCTTTGAGGCAAGTACCTTCAAAATATCCCAGCAACCGCCAAAAGGGGAGTTCGGTACGTTTGAGGATTTTACGACGGCGATCTTCCACATCTTTCAAAACCTCGTATGGAACAATAGTTTTTTGATTGACAATCGTTTCGGGATCCAAACAAATGTAGTCGGAATTTACAACGATGGAATTTAATGCTTCGACGCCCATGATAGTTACTGAATTGATGGCGCCTTTTTGCTGTGTTTCTCACGATGTGGACGCAGCATAGGATGATGATGTGTTGAATCGACAACAATGTGCTGCTTTGCATGAAAGATCCAGAGCGATAGAGCTGATTAGAGCTACGAGTAGACAAGTGTCTGATTATATTGGAAAGAAGCGAGCGCACTTGTGGAGAGTGCTAGTGCTACAGTATGCTCTGGCAAAAAGAATGGATTCATTTGAAATGATTTGAGCGAGCTAAATCGATCTTATTCGAATAAGTGAAGAACCTGCTTCTTTAAACAAAACTATGCCGCGGCACGGTAATTAGACATATTAACGGCAAACCCAACGACAAAATGATGCATGACTCAACTGTTGTTGATCGCATCGGTTTCATGGAACTGCATGACTGAACTGACATTTCGATACCACAGTAGGGATAGGGTGCAACTGGATTCTTTTATGAAGACATCAACTAGCTAGCTACTGGTACTACAGTAGCTATAGTAGTAGCTACTAACTAGAGTGTTGTACTAGGTCTAGCTAGAGTAAGTTAGACATTAGTGTGGTAAGCTGGTACGTCGTAGTTACAAATCCTGAGATGACAACAAAACAATTCTCTAGGTTACTGAGGCAGGAACATTGGGGTTGAGGATTCTTACTTTCGAAGGACTTTGAATCTTCCCTCCACTGCACTCATCTTCTGGTTAGATTGTTTTTTCTGCTGTCGTTGGAGCTTCTATTGTCTTGGCTACTAGTGGCACCAGCATCATCGTGGCAAGTTTCCGCAAGCTTGTTTATGTACCAAAGCCACGGAAGACTTCTAACTGCATGGCATACAAGGCGTTGCCGTCGTCTGTGCTGGTCCATTGCGTTGCTCCCTCGACTGTATATACGACAGGCACTAAAACTGATTTGGGATAATCCCCATCACCTCAATTGAGGGGGATCCGTCCTTGGATGGTTCCGTCATTTTTGCCCATGAGGCGCGATCGAACGAGGATGATTTTCATGAGAAGAAGCTTTGGAATACATTTACTCGACGGTGTGGGGTCTCATAGCAATTTCTCGTTGGACATGGGTGTGCAACCACGGAAACCTTGTGCTATCATTTTCCTGTATGATTCGTGGTTGTGGTCGAGAGCGCCAAGAAGCCTTCGTCCATGGCTTCAATTTATTTCGCGGATACATTAATGTCCCTGCCGTCATTGCTGGCAGTGGCATACCCATCATCGGCATGTCAAGGTTCCCCGGCTTCGTTAATTTGTCCAATTGAGCCACGGAAGAAAGGTGATTCATATTGGAAGATATGACGTGGATACTAACCTATAAAGGCCTTGCCTTTGACTGCGCCAATAGACAGAATGCCTAGGTCCTGATGCTGCTGCCTCGATTTCGGATATCCCCACCACCTCATGTAAGAGGAGCTTTCGTATAAAGCAATACGCGAGACTGAAATTCCCCTGGAAGTAGCATGATTCCAGTGATCGCGACGCCACAAACGTTCTGGAAACTCTCGAAAGGCGACTCCATCATCGAATGCTGCACAAGCAACAAGGTCATCGATCCACCATTCGCCTCCAAGAAACTCAAAGTCAAGCTCAGCGCGATCAAGCTCCAGCACGATCCAGTCGTCATACTAGTGCTCATGTGGCGTCAATCACATTCTCCAAAAGTGCCTTACCGGGGACGGCTCGGAATGACTGTGTAAAATCAATTCCAAGGAGGTTGGGAAGACAAGCCAAAATAATGTCGAGATTGTTTCCCTTCTCGACGCACCAGTCAAATCCAAAAAGTTCCAAAATAACTGCCCCTCCATTGGATTGTCGAATCGTGTCTCGCTTCTGTAGCCGTCGTCGTATATCGATGAGGATCTTGACGATGCGTGGAATGTGTTATCGAGGATCTGCACACGCAATGATGCCGGTTGGTTTCGGGTATGAATTGTCGTATCTTGTGTCTCGTGAGTTGTTGAGGGTGGGTGGTTTTGGTTGGAAGAAAGTCAACGAGTGTTTAGGGCCGCTGTGCCATAAATATTCTAGTGTTACACTGTGAATAGGAACCACTGGAATATGTCGAATGGCAATTGATTGCCGTATTTAGAATATACGTCTGGTGAAAGCCAATTGGACAAAATGAACCGCCGTGCCATCCTTTCACAGAGCAACTGGACGGTTGTGGCAATATGGTCCTGTCGTAGAAACCATTGTCCTTTCCCCTCGGCTATTATTTATAGTTTGTATCCCAGTGGCAAAAAGGGTCGAATTTGGTCCTGCGACAATCCCAAAATATCTCCCACTTGGACAAAGACTTTGGCTTCTTTGGGATTGACTTTTTTGTTCTTGGCCGCCACCACCGCCGCCATGCTTTGAAGGACCCCCAGTTTTTGTTGTTCCGTTTCCAAGGGCGCCACTACGACCGGAAGCAAATCCTCGTAAATGCCGGATTTATAATTTTTCTGGGTGCTATAGGCACCATCTTCCGTGACCTTTTTCAAAAAGGCGGCTCGCAACAAAATATCGGTTTCTTCCACGGCAGAATTGGTAAAGGCCAAAAATTGGCGTTGCATCAACGTCAAATCCTCGCGTCGTTGGGCCGCGCCGTTGGCCATTTTGACCCGAATCATGCACGTGAGAATCACAAATTCCAAACTCGTCCGTATGTCCAAGGATTCCCACAGCGGACAGTACGCAGGAAATCGGGTTTCGCAGGTCGTACATTTTTTGTAGGGCGTCAAGACGGCCATGAGTTTGACCGGGATAAAAAAGACGCTCCAGTACTCGGCGACTTGTTTGTTTTTGCACTTTGTGACTTGACGACAAGCTGGACAATACGTGTCCAAGATGCTGATGGTCTCGCGTCGTTCGGCTCGGCCCAGTAACAGCAGATGAGCCGCCATTGTAATGAATTGTGGATGAGATAAAAAGGACTGAATTCAATATCGAAGGACTGAATGGGATGCTTCTTCTTCCTCTAGAGTAGATAGATCGATTGGACAGCTAATGGTTACGAATGTACAGCTAGAGCCACTGTCAGCTATATAAATCTCACGCTAGTAGCTAGCATTGCGATTAAGTGACTTCCAGAATTGCGATGCAAGTACCTTCCGTCAAAGTACCAGTGGTAGCTACTCTAGCTAGTAGTAGTAGTTATTGTTTTGGTTGCTGTTCATGTGGATGCTGTCCTTGTTTCGTTTCGTTTCTCCCGTGATTGTTTGATGGCCCCCATTATAGTTGTTCATAATAAACGAGGGCCGAACAAAGCCGCGATGTTGGAATCATAACCGGTTATGATTAACGGGGGCCCATCATAGCTGCTATATTCCCATTATAGTCGATCATAATAAACGGGGGCTCATCATAGCAGCTATGTTGGGATCATAACCGGTTATCATATACTCGTGATTAAATGTTGAGTCATTCGCCTGACAGGGGCGAATATTTTTCGGACGAGAAGGCTACTGTAGTAGTAGGGACGAAACATTTGACTTTCTCTTCGAACAAAAACAACAAATACGCGCTGAATCATACTTATTGATCACACAAAAGAGTTTTTTGAGGGCACAAAAGAGATAAATGAGCGATAAACAATGTACAAAAATTAAACGGTGCAACGGCAAGACGTTCAACGGCCTCATTTTTGTGGAGTTCGATTCGCGGGCTTGCTTGCAACTAGAGTACTAACTGTAGCTACCAGCAGCATCGTCAATGCAATGTAATAGTGGTCTCGGCTATTGTTTAAGCGCAGTTTCGAAGGAACCGAGTTAAAAAGCTGTCGAGCTAGCTAGCAGAGCACACAAGAGAGCTGGTGCGTGCCGCGTTGTGCGATGCGCCAACTTGATCAAGGAAGCAAGATCCGAGTCATCTCGTTGCGTGCTGAATGGCAGCTTCGCATACGTAAGCATTCACTTCCCTTCGTTTCTGGAAGGTTGGTGGGAGAGCATCCCAATTGCCTTCAGGGCGATTTTGTCTTATAGTACTCGCGAAAGGACTTTGTCCAGCACTTGCTCTTTTTATATTCCATGCCTAACAGCGAGGCAACCCGAATCGGGGGCGATGGCGTTCCACAAAATTGTTCTCTTCTAGGAAAGTCAATTTGGGCATCTTCGCAAACGTTTTGGTTTGGGTGACCTCCACAGTGTACTAACATTCATGCCACCAGCAAAATTGAATGGTGCCGTCTTGCAAAAACATGGTCCATTCCATTCGGATCTTTCAATGCTACACCGTACTGCAAAGAGGAACATGAACGTTAAGCGAGAAAGGCCGCAGTCCGTTTCCTGAACACACCAAAAGGGCTGTGCTGTCGGGAAATGACCCAAACACGTCGCACTGCCGGATCGATCCTTCCTCTTTCCCAAGTATTTCCGTTCTTTCTGAACGGATCCAATATGTGCCTACACGGGCTTGAGCTCGGGTCTGCTGGTCATGGTTCTGCGCTGAGTGAGCTGGCTACTCGACAACGACAGTAGATGCTTTGCTCCGGTTTGGTGGGAGGCTGGGTCCGCACTCGTTGATTTTGTGTGCTAGCGTCGCATTTGAGCTGTGGCGGCGCCGCCGCGGTTGAAGGGGGCTAATTGTGCCTTTCTACGACGACTACTAGACGTTTGAAGCAAAAGTGTCTTCCGTCCGGAGACACGGCTAACTTCGCCGTACGGATCTGTTTTGTTTTGCTTCATCTGTTTAGCTCTAGTTAGTAGCTAGTTAGTTACCTCTACGTCTTTCCTGGCATTAGTTCCTATGGCCTGCATGGCTACCCAGTTCCTTTGATCTTTCTCCGTCATACTCGATCCGACTTGCTTCTAACAGGTGATATCTGACTGACTATCAAGCTCGATAATAGCTGGTATTGGTAGTGCTGGTGTTATGCTTGCCCTTACTAATGCTCATCGAATCATTCGAATGTGTACATACTTACTAGAATGCAACGTTGCATGTCTTTTCTATTGGCTAGCTTGTACGGGGGGCGATAGTACCTGTTACTAAGACTAGAAGGTGCAGACTAGGTGGCACTGTAGCCGGCGCCCAAAAGCTCCGTCTGACACTTCTGGCTACTACATGTATTCAGTATTAAGGAATCTGTCGCTTGCTACGCTACTAAAAGCTCTACTAATAGCACAAGGTGCCTCATTCTGACTTTCTTATTCCACCTACTAGCTAGCTAGTAGTAGAGTCTACTATTCCTGTACTACTAGCTTGTAGCTCATGCCAGCCGATATTCAGCATCGAAGCCCAAGCTCTAATCTAGTAGCTAGCTACAGTACTAGCTAGTAGCTATCAACTCTAAAATTAAAGTAGGCATCTGAAACAAGAACGTACACTTGATCTATTTGTCCATTTGGACGTTGCTTTAATTCTATCAAGATTCAAATCGGTTTGTATTGTTAAGTGACAAGAATCAAGCCTAAATAACCGAAATCTTGCCTAAGAAGCATATCTCAACATACACACAATTGGCTCCAAGGCCCGAATCAGATTGGGTAATTAGAAGAGAAAAGGGGGGAAGAATTTGAGAAACTTCTGAACGACAATCTAAAGTTGTTTTGCGTGGATGATGAAACCAGCCTTCTCGGCAAAGAGGCTAATAGCTATTTGCTAATTGCTACGGAATAGCTAACTACTAGCTGTCGGAAGGCTTACTTCGTTGCGACGGTTGCCTCGGCGACATAGTTTGCTATTCGATAGGTCGATTAAGGCTGTCTAATACGAAAGCACAAAGCCTATCAAACAGAAGTTTCAGAACCAAGCATGGCGTCTCGATTTGCTCCTCAAACTGCAAGCCCTGGTAGCATGGGCAGATGCAATGGCAATCGTACCAACATCGCTTGGCTGCGTTTTTTTATCGTGGCGATTTTGTTGAGTGTTGTCATGGCAGATATGTTGACTTTTCGTGGCCTTCACGACAGACATGCAGAGACACAGCAAGCACGTCCACACAAGCATCGGCCTCTCCGTCAACATTATGGAATCGGGAGTGGGCAGAAAGTACAAGTACGAAAGAAGCAAGAGAAGGATTCGAAAGCCGTGATGCAATCAAATTCAACGCAGCCGCATGCTCCAGCGGAGGAACTATCACAAGCGCTTCCGCATCCTGTACCGTCTTCCAAAAAGATGCCTAGAACAAACCTTATTGCCAAGGTCAAGACAGAGTCTCTGCCTGAACCAAAGCGCACGCAAGTCATCCAGGGACTCAAATGGCAAAGGCAGCGCCGAGATTTTCGGCAGAAACAAAAGGCAAAGGCCTTGATTCAAGGAAAGGAAGAAACCGCCAGAGAGTTAGAGGTAAGTTGTGTATCAAAGAAGCTCGGGATGATCCACACTCCAACTTCTCTTTGCTTACAAATAGTCATTTGTTGTACGTACGTGTTGTCCATTCGTTATTTTTTAGACGACATTTACAATTATTGCCGAGGAGGAAGAACCTCGACAAGACATGGATGAACCTACTGAAAACAAACCAGAACGCACTAATATAGTAGTGTTTAGTGAACGGGAGTACTTGCAGCAACTCTCTGGAAGAGAAGAACCTACCGCTTCAGAAAATGATAGTGAGGACAGTACCACCATTGTGATTATAAAAGAAGATCAGATTCCATCGCAGGACGAGGAAGCGTCGGAGCCGCCACAAGCGAATACCTCCCCCCCAGTTTCTTCCGCTACTAATTTTCCCGTCATATTAGATGGAACCCCTATTGTAATATTTCCAGAAGAGGCGTATTTACAGCAGCAAGGGGCAAATCAAGAACCATCCAACGACAATGACTCCACTTCTTCTACTGCGGGCGCAACGATCGTCGTCTTTCCCGAGGACTACTACCTGGAACAAGGCAAACCGTCTAATGAGGATTCTAATGAAGAACCCGATGACGGTGAGACACCAGTTTTGGAAGAGGCGGACTCGTTGGACGAGCTAGTATCGCTTCCACCAGAAGCAGGTGCACTTGCTTCACCAGAAACCACAGCGAAACCAACACTAGCACCGATAACAGGTATGACATTCGACATTATTCCAGTAAAAACCGTCGTACCAACACAAACGGTGGATGATCTCGGGACGGCATTTGAAATTGATCTGGGAACCATCTCACCTACAGACGCACCTGGAACATCATTTGATATTGATCTTGGAACTATGTCGCCTACAGAAGCTCCAGTAGACGCGGACGCATCCGGAACCTCATTTGATATTGATCTCGGAGCAATGTCACCAACGAAAGCTTCCGTTGAGGAGGAGGAAGCACCCGGTACCACATTTGAAATTGATCTTGAACCACTGCAGCAAACGGCTGCGCCCACAGTAGCGGAGGAGATTGAGACTCGACAAGGTGTGGAAGAAGCTACGGAAGACAAACCACAATCTAAGATACTGGCATTTGCAGAGGGCGAGTATTTACAGCAACTATCTGGGAAAGAAGAAGGTGCCGCTGTTTCAGGAAATGGCGATAGCATTGATGGATACTACTGGGGGATTAGCCCAGTAGATCAATATCGATCGCCGCCCCCACCAAAACGCGACACAGCATCTGCATCTGCATCCGCATCTGCATCTGTCGATGAGTCGCTGACGATAACGCAAAAGCTCGATCTGACAAAGCCACCAACAGAAGCCCCCACAGCGAACCCAACAGAAGTGCCAACGCAAGGTCCCACTTCAGGCCCAACTGCTGCTCCAACTACTGCTCCAACTACTGCTCCAACTGGTGGTCCCACTTCAATTCCAACTGCTGCTCCCACACAAGCTCCAACAGCGGGACCAACACAAGCACCGACGTCTGCACCCACACAGGAGCCTTCAGCTGTACCATCACTAGCACCCACGGCGGCACCATCACAAGCGCCAACATCGGCCCCAACCGCAGTTCCTACTCCCCAATGGAGCTTCGATGTTCGTCCACTTATTCCTCGAGAAGATAGTCTAGACGAGAATTTGGTTGTTGTGAATGATGTTTGTCGAAAGGCGATTGAGCTGGAGCTTGGTGATTCGGTTGATGGTGACACTGAAATAGCATCATCCTCAAGTGATGTGGATCTCTGTGGGAGCATATTGAGCAATGGCCCTGGTCTTTTTTACAAGTTGGTCGGCTCTGGGGATGACGTGCTGCTCAAGGTTGATTCAAACTTTTACATTCAGATATCTTTGTTCTCTGGTGGCTCTTGCAGCGCCCTGTCTTGTGTTGATGGAACTACTGGAGTAGCCCCAACCTTCACGTCCAGTCAGATTGCTTGGAAGACTGTAGCTGGACAATCCTACTTTGTTTTTGTGAATGGATTTGATTCCCAGAAAGGCCAATTTACCCTTTTGGTGGAAAACATGTCAGAAGACCCAAGTACAACAAGGGCAAATTCAGTTGCGGTGAATGACAATTGCAAACAGGCCATTGAACTAGACATCGGTGATTCTGTGTCTGGCGATACTGAAATTGCATCCTCAAGTGACATGGATCTCTGTGGGGGTGTATCAAGCAATGGCCCCGGTCTATTTTACATGCTGGTTGGCTCTGGCAATGAGGCACTGGTCAACGTCAATTCTAACTTTTACGTCCAGATATCTGTCTTCTCTGGTGACTCTTGTGATGCCCTGTCTTGTGTTGATGGAACTACTGGACTGGCCCCAACCTTCACATCCAGTCAGCTTGCTTGGAAGACAGTAGCTGGACAGTACTACTTTATTTTTGTGAATGGGTTTGATTCCCAGACTGGTAAGTTCACCCTTTTGGTGGGCACCAGTAGCAGCAGGACAATGCTGAATTCCGAAATCGCAAGTCTAATCTCGACAAAACAAGGACCACTTGACTCTGACTCTGGGAAAAATACCTCTGCTATCCTTTCGATTTATGCTCCAAAAAATGAATCAGACTATACTGTCGGTTTCGTGGAAGAAAGCAACGTGAACTCAACCTCCTTTCTCAGTGAGAATGAGGCTGTCGACAACTCGCAGTGCCAAGGATCTGAAAGACTGGTTTTTGCCGAACTTGTAATGGGCACAACAAACGGTGCCTTCAGCTCTGATACAGATGCTCCTCTTTGTGGGAGTCCTCTGGAAAACTCTACCGTATGGTACAGAATCAGAGCCAGGAGCTCACCGCGAATAGAAGCTCGTCTTTTTTCTACCTTTGACGCAAGGTTGACCCTATTTAAAGGTGATGCGTGCGGCAATCTGGAATGTGTCGACCAACTATCCGGCTCTTCTTACCTTTTTCACGAGTGGAATGCTGTCCAAGATCAGCGCTACTACATTGCTGTCGATGGCAATGGCTCAGAAGGAGGCGCGTTCCGATTAACAGTTCTTGAAAGACCAGTGGTACCCTTTCATGCGACAACTTTAGTGGAGTCAGAGAACAAAGCAGCTTTTGAAGACAACCCAACACTAGACCCTACCACAGAGATAAGTTACAGCGAAATTGCTTCCTTGGCGCCATCTCAAGCGACAAGCACTGTTGCGTCGGAAGATGTAGCAGCTGAAGTATTGGATCCCGCGAAAGAGTCCAATCTCAGTGAAGTGCCACCGTCGTCGTTGGTGCCATCTCAAGAAGCATTAGCAGTTGAGTTGGAATTTGCGACTCTTATTCCAGCGTTTGAGGAAGAATCCACAATGAATCCCACAACAGAGTCCAAACTCAGTGACGTGCCATCCTCGTCGTTGGTGCCATCTGAAGATGCATTAGCAGTTGAGATGGAATTCGCAACCCTTATTCCAGATTTTGAGGATGATTCCTTTTTTGATCTCACAGCAGAGCCGAGTTTCAGTGAAATATCATCATCGTTGGTGCCATCTCAAGAAGCATCGGCAGCTGAGTCCGAAAATGCAGCTTCGACCTATATTCCACTGTTCGAAGAAGAGTCGACAGTGGATCCCACAACAGACGCCAGCCTCAATGAAGTATCAACGAATAACGACTGTCCTGACGCAGCACGACTTTTGTTTGGCCAACCACTTTCCGGGTCAACATTACTTGCTACGATGGATGGAGCCAATTATCTTCCAACTTGTGGACAGCCTCTAGGTGCATCGCTTTGGTACCGTTTTAGAGCAACAACGTCCCAACCTCTAGAGGTCAGCCTTCAGGTATGTACAGGAATCCATCTTATGCCATGCTACCTGTACTATATTTTGTACTAATCCATTTTCTTGCGCGTTGCAGGCGAGCTTTGATGCGCGACTGACAGTCTTCAGTGGACCGAATTGTCCCAATTTACAATGTGTGGAACAAATCTTACCCACCTCGACGGAGGTTGATCAGCTTGTTTTTCAATGGGTCCCTGAAGAAGGAGAGAGGCAGTATGTGGTTGTTGACGCTCCAGACGGCGTTCAAGGTGGAGAATTTAATTTGACAGTCATAGAGATCCCATCCACCGCATCGCCACTGGATTCCGAGGCCGATAACCCCACGCCCAACGACACGTTTATCGGGACAGACGAACCAGGAGAGAGCTCGACGGAAGTTCCAACGATGGGGGTCGAATCAGGTGAGGTCCCATCCGAAATCGATACGCTAGTTTTTGATTCTGACGAGGGCGCTCTATATTACCTGTTTGTCGAAAGCCGTTCCTCGACAACAGGTGCCTACGAAATTACCGTTGAAGATGCCCCTGAAGCTGATCCTTCAGCGCAAGCTTTGACATATCAACCTACGCCGGGACTCACCATCTCAGAAACAGAATTTCCATCCTATGGACCGGAAGAGACAGATTCACCTACAACAATTGTGCGTGCACTTCGCTCTAGTTCTAAAAGCGAAAATGGCCCATCTACAATAATCACTGCTCCAAGCGGCGCGTCTACTATTTTTGCCACCATTGGCGGCACTGATGACCAGGATCATATAGATGAAAAAAACGAAGGAAATACGCAAACGAATGATTTTTGTTCCCAGGCCCTGTATTTTCCTATTGGGTCTCGAAGGAAGGGAACAATAAAAAGTTCCACTTACGATGACGAAGTAGCACTATGCGAGATAGAGTCTGCCGGCTCTGGTGTTTGGTATTTATTATTCGTCTCTGGAGGAACTGTAGACGTGTCCTTCAAATCTGACTTTACACCACGCGTGTCGCTATTTTCGGGCCAGGACTGTTCTTCTCTGGTATGCGTGGACTCAGTCAGAGGCTCCTATGCAGACGGCACGTCTGGGTTTCTTACTTTTGAAGTCATCGAGAGTGAAAGGTATTACCTTCATGTTGCCGGGGCTATCGATTTGGCGATTGGTGATTTCGACCTATCAGTACAACAAGCTCGTCAGCCAAGAAACAACATTTGCTCGAGTGCATACCCGCTTAGCACTGGTGTAGAAGTGGAAGGCCAGATGCGGTACGCAACAAATGATTCGCTACCTGCTTGTGGCGATCCGGCAGCATCGGGTCTCTGGTATATTCTACAGGGAAGTGATCAAGTAATCCAGGCGATCCTCGACGCCGAGTTTGATGGACAGCTAATTGTTTTCACTGGACTTTCATGCGACAGCATTGTTACTTGTGTCGGTGCATCAGATACAGGCCGAAAAGGGTCCTTCCGTTGGTGGGCGGAACAAGGCGTGCAATACTTTATCTATTTGGCAAAACCAGACTCGAATACGAATATGACTAGCGGCGTCTTCTCCTTCCTTGCGGAAGTACTTCCAGACGAAGAACCCCGAAGAGCGGCCATGGAATTGAAGCAAGCCGGTGATGACGGCTCATTTGAGAGCCTCACAGATGAACCCACGATGGAACAGACTGCAGTCCCATCATCAGCTGCTGATGACGAGTTACTTGAAAGCCTCACAGCGGAGCCCACGACGGAACAAACTGCAGTCCCACCATCAGATGGTGATGGCGACTCAATGGAAAGCTTTACCGAAGCACCGACTCTGATGACAGAACCAACTGCAGTCCCATCGTCAGCAATCGGCAACGACAATTGCCGAGCAGCAACAAGGATTGAATTCTCTAAAACACTGTTCGGTTCCACGAAAACTGCTTCATTCGAGAACGGCAAGGCTCCTTCGTGCGGCGATAGCCTCGAGAGGTCTGCATGGTATCGTTTTCGAGCTAGAGAAGCTTCGGTACAGGTTGCGCTTGAAGCAGATTTCGAAGCCAGGTAAGATATTTACAAGCTATGATGAAATAGCAGATGTGTCCCGATATCTCACAAAGTGCTTATTGCCGACCCCACAAATAGGATGACTATTTTCTTGGCTCCCAACTGCAATACGCTAAGTTGCATCGCGCAAGTTCAAGGTAGATCACTACCCTTTTCTTGGGATGTGGTTGAAGGCGAACGATATTACTTAGTAGTCGATGGCGTAGAAGCTGCTACTGGGACCTTCAACGTTACCGTGCAGGAAAATCCGACAACACCAGCTCCTTCTGTTGCACTAACAGTAGGACCGTCGCCTGATGAAATGTCGGTATCAGCTACAGGAAGTCCGATCCAAGAGAGCCCCTTTCCAACTGATGTTCCAACGATGGAAGAAACAAAGGAAGCATTGCAGGACAATTTTGAACAGCCTGTTTTGTCATTTTCGTCGGAAGATGAATATGCTTACTCCTCGACCGCTCCCCCAGGCTCGTATTTCGCAGACAGCGAAGATATTTTCGCGAGTCCAAAGCCGACTGAAGCCACGGTTGTTCCACCTGAGTCGTCCATGTCCCCGGCGCAGTCAACAGCGGACGCCACCCTAGAGCCTACAGTAGATTTTCCAGGCACTCTACTGCCAACGGCAGCTGTCTCGATAAGTTCTTCTCCTGATGCAACGCCTCCATCTACGTCCGTGCCAACGGAAAGTCAATCGGTAGCAACTATGGTGCCAAGCCTCCCCGAAAAGGATCAGGAAGGCACCAGCGCTCCAAGTACAGCATCTAGCGATACTGTTGGTCCTGTTGAGTCCTTGCCCACAGAGGTGAGCCTGGCACCGTCTGAGCTGTCATCGGAATCCATAGCTCAGGCTGCTACGCTGAGCCCAGAAAACGATTCTTGCGACAGTCGAATCGAGTTAGAATTGGGTGATTCCGTTGCAGGCAATACCCTACCTTCGAATTCAGAGGTCCCATCAATTTGTGTCACCTCCGAAGGCGAATCCTTCCCAAGTGACTTATTAGCTACGGGCACGTGGTACTCTGTTAGAGGCACAGGAAATCCCATTCGAATTTCTTTTCTTGCAGACCACGGTGCCAAGGTGACTGTACTTGCTGGTGAGGAGTGTGAGTCACTTCAGTGCCTCGGAGAAATATTTGTAGAGCCGTATATTCTCCCATCTGATAATGAAAACCGCCAGCTCAGAGCCGAAAAAGCACTGAACTTGGGTGCGCACACTAAATATCCCCAGACTCAGCAGAAGGTTGAATGCCATCCCAAAGAACATCGAGGAAACCTACGCGGCAGCGTTGAGTGCCTTCATTGATCTGCCGGTGGCTTCCCTAGTCTGAATTAAGTAACGAAAAGGTCTTCCTGGTGTTGAACCCCAGGTAGATATTTCTTTTGTGCTCTGGTTGGTACCTTGTAACAATGAGAGAGCTTTGCAGTAATTACAAACGGTTTCTTAGACCAATGCAAAAAGTGCCTGCAACACTGTAGAATCATTTTTATTGAAATTGAGACTCACTTGATGCTAATGTAGTGGTGAGAGGTAAGCTAAGCAGACCTCTTCATTGTCTCAGGGCTTGCCTGGTTTGTCAAAAACCTTATGGTTATGGTAGAGCCACATGCCATCAAAATCTTACTAGCATTAGATGCTGTGCCTGTTGAGGTTGTGCTGGAGTCATCAGTAAGATGACTGTTTCATGTGCAAAACAGACTGTAACACCTTTAGCAAAAAGCTACATGCCATCATCTCTGTCAGGAGAGTGTTGTTCTGAAATTGTGAAGGAGGGTCACATGAGACAATCAAACTGTTTTGTGGCCGCAAAAGTGAGGCAGAACATCCCATCAGTGTTGCTTGATTGGAGGAGGCCTCTTGCAAAGGGTAAGAAGTGTGGCTTTAGTGGTTTTACATTGATTTTAACTACAACTAAGCTCATTCCTTGGGTCCGGCAACTGCCAAAGACCCAGAGCAGCCATCAGGTTTGTGTGGCTACACTTCACATGTGTCATGAGCTGAAAGCATGTGCATGAAAAAATGGTGATGGACATGTTCACTTAGCTTTCCCTGTTCCTTGCCCTTTGTTCCAAGCATTGAATTAGTCAAAGAAATCTTTTACTAGTGTGACATTCTTTAGCACACAACATCAGCTAACAAACATGCAAAGGAAATTTTGCATGGATCTGCACAAATCTTAAAACAAACTTAACCAGATTGTTTTTTAACCAGCTCTTCTCACAATGTTCTTTCTGACACTGAATTGCTCCCCTCTCGTGTCCAAGAAAAACTCATGGATTGTGACGCTGAGCCATCAAATTGACATCAATTGCACGAATGTCTGATGTGATCCTTTTTGTGAGTTCTCGCTGAATCATGGATGCTCTTTGCACAGTTGCACAATGTCCGTTCAATGCAGGAGGAAAATGTGTTTTGTCTCACCACAACTGAGATTGCAGGAGCATGTCAAGCTTGAACATCTGACTTTGGAGCAACCTTGCATTTCTCACAGGTCTGATCAGTTTGGGTTGTGAAAGAATCACAGAACAGATTGTTTTGCATCAGACAATGCCTCTGGTCTTGCATGGTTTCAACTGGATGTCATTTGTGTGGTGTCTGCATGCATCTGGTGCATGACTGGCATTGAACTGTGAATGAGATGCGATGAAAAGACATGTTGCCAAATGCCCAAAGAGACTCAATAAAAATCTGCATGTGTCCTTTCCTAACAAAAGGATTGTGGACTTTTTGCTTCAACAATGTCTCAGAAGTGAACCCCATTTTTTACTCCTCTCATTTGAAGGAACCCTTTTCCATCATGCCAAATGCCAAGGACATCCACAATTCAATGAAAAGAAGAATTGCTAAAACCAATTGGATCTTTAGCAAGACACTGAAGATCAAAAGACTCAACATCACACACATTGTCTGCTTTGATGTTTTTTTTAACGTAAAAAAAACCATGCCCGTTCACTGCCTATTTTTGACTACGCAGCATGAGTCAATCACCTTTCTTAAAAACAATTCTGTTGATGTTGTTTGTTTGATAGAAAATGACGAGTCCGGTTGCTGGATTGCTGTTCTCTGACAAAAGAGACAAAGCTTCACAGTTGATCTAATTCTGAATTATAAAATCTGACATGCTCAATGAAGAGTGAAGAGATGTCCGCAAAGACTGTTGCCTTCATTTTTCATGGACAGCAAGGCAGAACTGAAAAGTTTGCATGAAAAACTGCTAAAAACTCAGATGCACAAAAAAACCAACACTTTTGTTGTGTTGACAAATTGGATGCTTGTCCCGTTAACAAACAGTGCTTTGAAATGTCTGCTGCTGCATTTGGTTGATTCAAATCGCGCATTGACATTGCTGCTGACCGTGGTCACCCATGTCTGACTGTTGGATTCCAAAACAAACCTCCAAAAAGATTCTGCAGAAGTCATTCATCAACTTCACAATCCACCCTTCTGACCAAACATTTCAGCACAGCAGTCTCATTTGCTTGTGCTGCTGACGTTTGACTCTGGACCATTCTGCCGCAATGGGTCCAGGACCATGCGGTGACTGCCAAGAATTTAGTGCAAGATTGCGTAGCTTTTTGCGTGCATCGGACATTTGAAACACTCGGAGTGTCAACAATTCGACGATCGGAATTTTCCGACCCTTAAATCCGATTGTTTTGAAACGTCGGAATTGTCCGATGATTTATCCGACGATTTTGAAATTCGTCGGAATCATTAAGTGGTGATTTAACGACTGCCATTC
>ENA-ORBV01002322-ORBV01002322.1-microbial-mat-metagenome-genome-assembly--contig:-NODE-2322-length-40328-cov-5.551390_pt1 | contig 40328 bp, 29 predicted proteins | sample MGYA00237777_ERZ505514 | MGnify/ENA primary metagenome ERZ505514 (study PRJEB26160, sample SAMN06269048) | microbial mat metagenome | isolation source: Oligotrophic lake microbial mat | place... | reverse complement strand
CCCCTTGAGCCGGGCGTCCACTGCGAAAGCTGCCACGGGCCTGGTCGCGAGCACGCCGCGGCCGCCAGCCGCGGCGAACTCATCGAAACCCGCCAACGAATCGGCAATCCGCAGCGCCTTTCGGCCACGGGGCTCAATGAATTCTGTGGACGCTGCCACCGTCCCCCCGGCGCACCAGCCGAGACCATCGATTGGAACTACGCCTGGAATGTACGCCACCAACCGGTCTACCTGAGCCAGAGCCGGTGTTTCAAAAAGAGTGAGGGCCAGTTGTCCTGCTTCACTTGCCATGAGCCGCATCAGCCGCTACAAAAGAGTCCCGCGTCCTATAACCAGCGTTGCCGCAATTGCCACGAGCCGGGTGGCTCGGCAGCGGCCCCCAAGTGCCAAACGCCGGCCCGCTCCAACTGCATCGACTGCCACATGCCGAGAGTCTCCCCGCAGGCCGCCCTCCGCTTCACTAACCACTGGATCGGCATTTACGGTGAGGGCTCTCAACTCAAGCCGCGACGAATCCCATAATTTACGGTTAGTGATTCATCGGCAACCCAATTTCACTTGACGTGAATCCAGGCCCGTGATGTAATCACTGCTCCGTTGGTGGGGCCGGATTCCAAGTCCCCCCTCAGGCGCAGTCTCAGGATGTCGCCCGATTTACTCCTGGGGGTTTAGCATGTCTCTCCGTTCTCACGGCCTTCCATTCCTGGCGCGTTCCTGTTCCCGATTCCTCTCCACATTTCTCACGCTGCTGGCGATGGCGGTGCTCTTCCGAGGCTCCGCCCCCGCACAGCAACTGACGGGAACCATCACCGGCACGGTGACCGATGCTTCAGGCTCAGCCGTACCTGGTGCTCAAGTGAATTTGCTGGAAGTGAATACCGGACAGGCTCGTACGATGCAGGCGAATGACGTCGGCAATTTCCGCTTCCTGCTGCTGCCGACCGGCGTTTACCGTGTCGACGTGACGCAACAGGGCTTTAAGGCGGTCCGCCGCGACGGCATTATCATCGAAGCCGACCGGTCGCTTGCCGTCCCGATCGCGCTCGAAGTCGGTTCGGTCGTCGAAGTCGTCCAGGTGGAAGCCGGAACGCCTTTGCTGGAACCGAATACTTCCTCGCTCGGCACCGTCATGGACAAGCAGAAGGTGGACGACCTCCCGCTGAACGGCCGGAACCCCATGGGCCTCGCGAACCTCGTTCCGACGGTGCGCGGCATCGGCTTCTTTGGCGGTCAGGTGCTGTCCAGTTGGCGGATGGCGGCCGTCTCCATCGGCGGCGGATCGCCCCTCCACAACGATTTTCTGGTGGACGGAATCGCCGCCACAAAAGTGGGCAGCTCGGGCGCGCAGGTCTATCCGACCGTGGAATCCACTCAGGAGTTCAAGATTCTTACCAATGCCATGTCGGCCGAGTTCGGCCGCACCGGCGGTGGCATCGTCAGCATCGTCACCAAGTCCGGCACCAATGCGTTCCACGGCAACCTTTTCGAATACCTGCGCAACGACAACCTGAACGCCAACGAGTTCTTCAGCAACAAAGCAGGCCGGGCGCGGCCGACCCTGGCTTGGAACCAGTTCGGCGGGTCGATCGGCGGACCCATCAAGCGCAACAAGGTGTTCTTCTTCACGAATTACGAAGGTTTTCGCGAACGCCGCGTCACCCAGGCCATTCAGACTTCCGCCACCCGGCTTGAGCGAGCCGGTGACTTCTCTGACACGCGGAACCAGGCCGGCGCCCTCCTGGTCATCTACGATCCCGCCAGCACCGTGGCGTCTCCGGGCTCGCCCGGCGGCTTCGTCCGGACTCCCTTTGCCGGCAACCGCCTGCCCGCCAACCGCATCAATGCCATTTCCACCAAGGCCCTAAGCTTCTACCCGGAACCCAATGTGCCAGGGCTGCCCTTCACGCGCGCGCAGAACCTTTTCATGCAAGGCGCCGGGCCGATCGACCGCAATACGATGACCGGCAAGGTCGACTACAACATCTCCTCGTCCCGTCGGTTGTCCGGACGCTATACCTGGGACAAGCTCGACTGGCAATTTCCGCTGATTTACAAGACCGTCGCGGAGCCAGATGGCCGGAAGGTGCTGATCCCGCGGAACAGCGCGTCTTTAAACTACACGGATACCCTCACCCCCACCTTATTGATGGATGCCAAGATCGGCTTCAGCCGGGAGAACGAGCACTTTGTCAGCGCCAGCGAAGGCTTCGACATCACCACGCTCGGGTTCCCCGCTGAGTTCCAGCGGCAAAGCTCAGTGGCCAGCGGCGCACGCTTTCCCACGTTCTCGGTGGCAGACATGGCCCCGTTGGGCGGTTCCACCAGCGCCGGCAGTCCGTCGATCACCACTCTTTCCAGTCTCAGCCTGACGAAACTGTCCGGAAGCCATACGGTGAAGTTCGGCGGTGAACACCGTTTCTATTCCATTAACCCGTACGGACGCGGCAACTCGAGCGGTACGTTCGCGTTCAACCGGGGCTTCACCCAGGGCCCTAATCCTCTCCTGCCGTCCAACACCGCCGGCTACGGCGTTGCGTCCTTGCTGCTCGGTAATCCGGCCTCAGGCTCCGTCAATCTCACGCAGGACCGGACGCAGAGCCTGAAGTACAACGCGCTCTTCCTACAGGATGACTGGAAGGTCACCAACAACCTCACCCTCAATCTCGGGGTGCGTTGGGAATACGAGTCACCGATGACCGACCGCTATAACGTCCTCGCGAGCTTCGATCCCAACGTCACCTCGCCCATCCGTATGAATGGACAGAACCTGCGCGGCGGGCTGGTATTTCCCGGCACTGGCGGCCTAAGCCGCAACCTTACCGAACCCGACTACAACGACTGGGCACCTCGCTTCGGCTTCGCCTATCGGGCCAGCCAAAAGATGGTGTTCCGTGGCGGATACGGCTTGCTCTATATCCCCACCCATCCCTTCATCGGACCCACGACGACTGGCTTCTCGTTCGACACCCCGATGGTCGCCACGCAGAACGACGGTCTTACCCCGTTCGATCAGCTCAGCAATCCTTTCCCGAACGGAATCACGGCTCCCTTGGGCGCCTCCCTCGGCGCCTTAACCGGTGTGGGTACCTCGATCGCCGGTCAGTTGCGGGATGTCGATCGTGGTTATAGCCAACAATGGAACACCACCCTCCAATATGAGCCCTGGAACAACTGGCTGCTCGAAGTGGCCTGGGTCGGCAACAAGGGTACCCGCACGCAAGGGGCTTCGCGGCAGTTGAACGTCATCTCCGATGCGAATCGGACGTTGGGCACGCAACTGGCCCAATCCGTCCCCAACCCGTTCCTCGGCAGCATCGCTTCCGGTCCTCTCGCCGGTGCCACCATCACCCGGTTACAAAGCCTGCTTCCGTATCCCCAGTTCATCGGCGTCAACGGCGGCTACTCCTACCTTCACAATTCCATCTATCACGCGCTCGCCGTCAAAGTGGAGAAGCGCTTTTCCCAGGGTTTCTCCATCCTGATGGCCTACACGAAGTCGAAGTTGATCGACGACGGCAACGCGACCGGACAGATTCGGCCCGGCGGCAACAACATCGCCGGTGCGCAAAACTGGCTGAATCTGCGGGCTGAGCGCTCCAAGGCCGCGGAAGACGTTCCCCAGCGCATGGTATTGACCGCGCTCTGGGCGCTGCCCTTCGGCAGGGACGGCCATATCGCCAAGCGGCTCATCATCGGTGGCTGGCAGGTGAACCCGATCATGACCCTGGAAAGTGGCACGCCTCTCTCGTTAACCGCGACGGTGCCCGGCGGCGGCAATCGCCCCGACGTGGTGGCCGGACAGCAGGCGAAGCTGGAAAATCCGACGCTGGAACGCTGGTTTAACACCGCGGCCTTCACGCAACCCCAGCCTTTCGCTCTCGGAACGGTGTCTCGCACCCTTCCGAACGTCCATAGCGACTCGGTCTTCAACATCGATGTCTCGCTGTTCAAAGACTTTCAGATCCGCGAAGGCATGAAGGTGCAGTTCCGCGCCGAAGCCTTCAACATGACCAATACTCCGACGTTTGCTAGTCCGGGGACGAGCGTCAATGCGGCCACCTTCGGTGTGGTGACGGCCACGGCCTTCACCCCCAAGCCCCGCGAAGTGCAACTCGCCCTCAAGCTGATCTTCTAATCGGCTAGGGCAAGAGTTGCAGGTGAGGCCACGAGCAACCGCGGGCCAGTTGGATAGAGGCCTGCACCGTCGGCGACAAATGGCCATACTTCACGCTGATGAGGTCCACGGTTCCAGGTAGCGGGCAAGCAGCGGGCGTTCTTTCCAGGGCAGCACCCGCAGCTTGCCGGATTGCAGTTCAGAGTCGACGGCCCATTTGGGCATAAACCCGAAGCCGAGGCCGGCACAAATCATCGCGTTCATGGTGTGGAAGTTGTTCACCACCAGCACCTCCCGGGCCCGGATCCACCCAAGTGGCGAGGATTCCCTGCGGCAGCCGGATGTGCGTCTGGCTCGACAGTTCCCGGAACATCTCCGACCCGCGCGTGTTCGATCGCCTAGCCGCCGCCGCCGCCAAAGTAACGCTCGCGCCCGGTGATCGCGAAACGCGCCATCTTATCGTCCGCTGAATCAAATGGCCCTCCGTTGCGCGCGAAAACAGGACCATCCACGGGGTGGTACCCGCCCTCCGTACATAAGCATGTTTTTTTGGGGAGGAAATCCTCACTTATTCTGCGAAAAATGAGTTTGAGCATTTGTTTTGTGCAACGCTAAAGTCGGCAAGTATTTAATTCTATTTAACTTGCAAACAAATTTGCAAACAGACTGTACCACTCCGTGCATGCCCGTGGATGGCCCCGAATTTCCGAACAAAGTATCCGGCGAATTCCACGTCTCCCATCGAAAATTCCGTGGGCGGACATGATTTTTATGCTCCATCGCCGGTTCCACGCAAACTTCAATATCGATCTCGACATGGTGTGGGATACCGTGGTGGAGGACCTGCCAGCTCTCGTTGAACGCTTGGACGAGGTTCTGGCGACCTGATGGAATCCTAGGAGACGGCCAAATGAAGCACCCCGGGATGACTCGGTGGTCTCCGATTCCCCGATCTTGGGTGGCAGGCGCTCGTCTCGATTTTGCAGGAAAATGCGTTGCGCGAACGTTTTTGCGCAGAACGAAGTCGGTAAGAGTTTGATTTCAGGGAATTTATTGGAAAAGCGTACCACCCCGGTGCATCCAATGGATGGTCCTATTTTCCAACGGATCCTATTCCATCAACATGTTGGTGACAGAGCCGGCTCGTCCAGAGATGTCCGATGAATCGAGCCTGCGGTCATGAGCGCGAGACACCCGGCCCCGGTAAGCAACCACGTGCACGGCTCTGGCACGTCAGAAGGACTGGTGACATTGAAGTTTTGCTCATAAAGGACAATTCCGCCATCCGAATAGAGCTGGAACGTGAAGCTATCCGGCGTAGGCGGTGAGTAAATACCCGACAACATGACCGTGAAGCCAAAGTCGGTGCCGGCGGAATACTGCTGATAGAAGAAGCTGTAGCTGTCGGAAGGGGTGACCTCCAGGGTGAGCGCGCCGTCGGAGAGGCCGTTCGGTAAGGACATTACATTGTTCGATTGCACGATACTGAGCGGGTCCGCGCTGCCGCCTCCCAGGCCGATGGAATAGAGGGAGGCGGTGCTCGCGCTGGTAGTTCCGCCCGTGAGCTGGAAGACCACCAGGTAACTGTCGCCTAGGGTGAACGGGTTACCGTCGAGCAGGGTATCCCCGGCCGTAAGCGCGACGCTGAAGATGGTGCTCGCGCTGGCGAGCGAGGCGGCGGCGAGGAAGAGAATCCAGATGCGGATCACTATACGGTTCACTGTTGGGTTCCTCCCGACAGGATGCGAGGCGTGTAGGTGATCGCCTGGCCCATCTGGGGGTTGGTGAAGGTGAGCGTAACGGCGGCGGTTTGGCCGGGGGCGAGTCCGCTGCCGAGCGAGACGTAGGGGGCGCCAGCCGGGATCGCACAGTTGGTGACGCCGTTGCCGCCGGTTAAGGTAGCGTTGGCGCTGAGATTGTCCAGGGCGAGCAGCACCGGTCCGGCGATGGGGGATGCGCCCGAGTTTTGCACGCGGACGGTCTGGCTCCAGACCCTGGTAACGATGTTCTGGCTAAAACCGCCGAGCGTGGCGATGGTTTGTGCGGTGACGTTGGAGGCGCAGTTGCCGCCGGTTGGATTGTAGGAAATGGGGACGCTGACAAGTTCGGCGGGAATGCCATCGGCCTTGATTTGAAAGACGAACTGCGCCGGAGTGGCCCATCCGCTGACGGCGATGTCGGCCGTGATCTTACCGGGGATATAGCTAGGCTGCGAGGCCGAGTAGGTGGACGGGGTGTACACCAGATTCGAAATACTAATGCCGCCAGAGCCCCCCATCACCCCAATCGGCGTCACGACGGCGGTTGGATTGCCGAAGTCTCCCCTCACGCCGGCAATCGGTTGCGCGAGAGCGGTTCCGGTCGTGGAAAGAAACTGCGCAGCGGGTATAACCTTCAGACTACAGAACGGCGTAGTGACTGCCAGCGGAGTACCAAGTGTTCCCTCGGCTGGCATGGAAAGGCTGGCGAAATTCTTGCTTAGAATCCAGCTCACTGCGGTGATTTGAGAAGTGGCGAGGACATTCGCTACCGTAGCCGCCGTGAAGGGATGATGACCCGGCAGAAAATCGCGGGGCTGGGTGGTGACGCTGATGACTTGTCCGGCATCGAAATAGTTACGACCCGCAATTCCCCGAATTATGGTGACCGGGGTTGCACCGACATTGGTGTAGCCGAAATGCGCGATGAAAATCGGATACAGGCCTCCCGGAACAGGAGGACCGGGTTTGATTTCGATGCAGTGGGCCACGGGGAAGACCTGCCCCCAAGCGATTGGTGGGGCAAGAGTCATCCCGAAAATCACGGTGACGGCGAAACAGAAAGAAGTTTTCATTTGGTTCCTCGGCTTAGAAGCGCCAATGCGGCGGGGATCCCCTCACGGGGCCAAGAAAATATCGCTATTTTTTGCAGGAGGCGAGTTTGCGGGTGAGGTCGCGGGTTTTGATGGCGAAGCCGGAGTCTGGGCCGGCGGGGGATTGAAGCAGGTCGATGGCGTGCTGGTAATGGGAGAGTGCGTCGGGGCAAGCGCCGGCGAGCTTGCGCGCGTCGCCGAGCGCCTCGTGGACGTTGGCGAGGCGAAGACGGTAGAGGGAGTTGGTGGGATCCTGCCGTACCAGGGCATCGCCGAGGTTTTTCGCTTCCTCCAATTGACGGCGACCATCGGCGGGATTTCCGTTTCTTAGCAGCAACTGGCCAAGAGCGCTATGGGCAAAGGCGAGGTCTAGGATGGGCAGGAAGCTCTCTGGATTCTTGCCGCGAATGGTTTCGTGGACGCGGATCGCGTCGCGGAAGGTGAGTTCGGCTTGAGCGACGCGTCCAATGCGAGAGAGCGCGAGGGCGAGATTGGTGCTGTGGATGGCGACCGAACGGTTGCTGCGAGCATCGTTCGGATCGGATGCGGCCAGGGTTTGAACGAGACCAAGGGACTCGCGGTAAAAAGCGATGGCCGGGAGAGGCTCGCCGCGCTGGAACCAGGTATGCCCAAGATTACTCAGAATCGAAGCGAGCTGGGTACGGTATTGGCGCGCCCCGGGATCTTCGGCGGCGAGGGCTCGCGCAAAGGCGAGCCCTTCGTTGAAGGATTGAAAGGCGGCGGCAAAATCCTTGATCTGATCGCGCTCGATTTCGCCGAGGGTGCTCAACGCTTTCCCTATTTCTTCACGCGCCGATTTATCGTGAGGGGCGTCCTTTAGGAGCGCGCGCTGGTCATGCACGGCGAGCTGGATTTGCTCAAGAGCGGGCTGCACATCGGCTTGGGTGGCGAGAATGCTGGCGAGTTTGCCGCGTGCTTTGGCAAGGGCGGCTCGCGCGGGACGGTCCAGTTTCGGAAATGACTCGTACTTCGCGACGGCGGATCGGAAGGCTTCAATAGAATCCGCGTCGCGGCGCATATGGCGATAAAGTTCCCCCAATCGAACGAGGTCCGCCGCAATGGCTGCCGGCTGTTGCAGCCGTTCCCGCAACTGAAGGGCTCGCTTGGCGCTGGCCTCCGCCGCTTGGGTATCCCCGAGATGATCCGAACCGTCGCGATATTGAATGTCGCTGAGCTTTTCATACGCGACGGCGAGTACAAGTTGAACCTGCGGATCGCCTTCGCTGTTCTTTTCGAGGTCGGCGAGGGACTGAAGCGTTCTTTGTACGATGAGCCCCCGAGCTTTGGTGGAGCCGGCGAGCTCTGACACCTCTGCGTGAATGTCGAGCAAGGAGGAGTTCGCCATCGCGAGGGCGGATTGGAGGCGGACGCGGGATTGTTCCGCGGCTTGGTTGGCCCGATGAGCCGATTGGAGCGAGGTGAACGCGCTGATGCCGACAATCAGCGCGACGCCGGAGGCCAGCAGAATCGGGACCAGACGGCGGCGGAGCAGCTTGGAGGCGCGATAGGTCCAGGCGCCGGTGCGGGCTTCGACAGGGAGGCCATCGAGCCAGCGGGCGATGTCATTGTCGAATTGCTCGACGGACGCGTACCGGCGGTCGGGTTCTTTACGGATCGCCTTCATCACGATGGCGTCGAGGTCGCCCGCAAGCTTCTTGTTGCCGCCAACGATGCTGGGAAGTGGAGGATCCGTCTCGCAGATGAGCCGTTCGCGGTCAGACGGCTTCGTTGAAGTGAAGCGAATGGCGGGGACACCGGAGAGTAACTCATAGAGCAGCAGGCCGAGCATGAAAATATCGCTGGGGACGGCGACCGGATTCCCCAGGACCTGTTCGGGGCTCGCGTATTCGGGGGTCATCACGCGGTCGCTTTGCCGCGTCGTCGCGATCGGGCCGGAGTTGACGTCCAATACTTTAGCGATGCCGAAATCGAGCAGCCGCGGCAGGCCTTCGGAGGTTACCAGTACATTGGCCGGCTTGATGTCCCGGTGGACCACCAGATTGCGGTGCGCGTACGACACGGCGGAGCAGATCCGGCGGAAGAGCTTCAGCGTGTCGGGAATCGATAGCGATCGCTCCTTGCAGAAGCGATCGACGGAGATGCCGTCGACGAACTCCATGACGAGGTAAGGCGTGCCGGTGTCGGTGGCGCCCCCGTCAAGAAGCCGCGCAATGCCGGGATGGTGGAGGTTGGCCAGGATCTGGCGCTCCATCCGGAAGCGCTGAAGAATTGCGGGGGAAGCGAGGTCGCCGCGGACAATCTTAATCGCCACCTTAAGCGAATATTGCTCATCGGCTCTTTCGGCAAGATAAACGCGGCCCATGCCGCCATGTCCGATTTCGTGAAGAAGCCGGTACGCCCCGAGGCGGCTACCCTGGCGATCGATCCACGCGGTAGCCGCGGCGCTGCTCACCGTCTGGTCGAGAAAGTTACCGGCGTCACGGCTGGCGCAGAGCAACGCTCGTACGCGCGCCGCTAATTCGGATTGTCCAACGCAGTGTTCGTCGAGATACTTGTCCTGCGCAGAGGTAGGTAGCGCGGAAGCCGCGTCGAAAAGTTCCTCTATTCTTCTCCAATCGGCTTTGTCACTCATGGATTGGCGACGCTTTCATGTCGTCGTAGAGCCAGGCTTTGGCCAGGGCCAAATCCCGGTGGACAGTCGCCTCAGAAATGCGGAGGATGTGGGCAATTTCGGCGTAGGTGAGCCCGCCGAAGTAGGTGAGCTCGATCACTTCGCATTTGCGTGGGTCGAGTTCGGCGAGGCGCGTGAGAGCGTCGTTCAGGTCGAGGATCCGCGGTTCGGTTTGCGGGGCGATGGCGTCGGAGAGTGTGACCCGGAGTCCGCCGCCGCGTTTTAGCCGAGCGTGAGCGCGGGCATGGTCGACGAGAATCCGTCGCATCATGCGGGCGGCCACGGCGAACAGGTGCACGCGGTCCTGCCAAGGGACGTCAGTGTCGATCAGGCGGAGATAGGCCTCGTGAACCAGCGCTGTGGGGGACAGGGTATGGCGGCCGTTCTCCGATTGAAGGGAGTATCCCGCGAGTTTGTAGAGCTGTTGATAGATGATCGGGACTAGGGCCTGGAGCGCCGACTCGTCCCCAGCGCGCCAGGAGCGGAGGAGTTCAGTAATGGGCTGGGCCGGTTCCTCCACTTGGGTATTCTATCGTGCCTGAGCGTGTAAAAAGGATTGGGTAAACCCCGCGCCGTTCACCTCCCGCTTCCTCCCTATGGGTTATCCCTCAAACGTGGGGTTCAGGAGATCTATCCGCAAATGTTTGAAGATAGATCACTTACCAGACCAAGCCAATTGCTTCAGGCGAGGGGGGTAGCCGCACCCCCACCCGTTTAAGGGAAGATGCCGATCTAGAGTCGAGCGCGAGCATCGGTCACACGCTTCATTTAGTCGCGCGGGCGCTTAGCTGGTAGATTTTCTAGCGGAAACGCAGCGGCAGGGGGACTTCGAGATAGCGGTGTGAGACGTACTCCGTCCGCTGTACTCGGTTATTCTTGCCGAGCACCTTGAGCAGAACCTCGAAATACGCGGACTTTGCGCCACGGGGACCGTTAGCCGGGTCAGCGTCCAGACGGGCTTGAAGCGCGGTTTGCTCTTGTGGATCCACGGCGAACTGGACGCTAGCTTGCGTGGCCCAGGTTTCACGGCCGCTGAAGCTGAGGATGCGGTGTCCGGGTGTCGCCGAGGGCCACAGCGTGACGCGGGAGTAGGAGACCTCGGGTCCTTCGTGGCCATAGATGCGCGGCTCTCCAGGCAGGGGCCGCAGGTTACGGAGGATACCATTGCCTATCGGTTCGAACTCGAAGGCGTGGGGCAGACGCAAGGAATCCAGCAGCGTTTGGAAGCGCATTGAGGAGACGATCACCAGGTTCTTGCCCGAGAGATCGGGTGGGCCGAGGTAATGCGAGTTGGCGAGCTTGGTGGTCACCCGTCGCGCGGTGAGAAACTCACTCACCAGATGGACGCCGACCGCTTCGCCGATGCCAGTATAGACGTCCTCCTGCGCACGGGCCGGGGTACCCAGCACTTGGCTCAAACGATCCAGTCGAGCATGATCGGGGTCACCCGGACGGTTCACGTGGACGTCGCGGATGTAGAGGCCGTTGCCCAGGGTGAAGAAAAGGGGCACCCCGAAGCTGACGACGGTCTCGACCTTTGTATCGAAAAACTGGGTCCACAAAGCCGGCGCCGTCGCCGATTCGCGCGGCCGTTGGATGAGTGCCGTCGCGGTGGCACCGGCGATCGCGCTCGCGCCAGCCCAAAGGAAGTGACGGCGGGGCGACGGGGTGCTATCCAGGTGGGGAAGCGCTTCGACGGCGGCCCACTCGGGCATATAGCTGCCGCGCGGGATGCGGATGCGCAGGCCGCTGGCGGTCTGGGCGTAGTGCGCTTCCAGCTTTTTGCGCAGGATGCTGGCCTGCACACGGACAATGGAGTCCAGGCGAGGGTCAAAGTCGGCGCCACGGTGAAAGACACTCAGGCCGACGTGGTATTCCTTCAAAGCGTCGCCGCGGCCGGCCAGGGTCTCTTCCACCAGAAACTCCAGCAGCCTTCGAAGCTGCGGCGACTTGCGGATTTCGCGACTTTCGAGCAGGCACGCCAATTCTTCCCGTACCGCTGATGCCTGAACCTCTGCCGCCGAAAGCACTGGCGAAGCCATTGATTCCTTTCACTTTTAGCCGTTAATTTGCCCCATTGTAACCTATCCGCGCCCGGGCGGCGGGCATAAGATAGTTCTACTGGAGTTTCTATGTTGATCCCTCGCCTTATCGCACTCACTTTCGCGCTCTGCGTCTTGCACCTTGCCCAGTCGCCACTCGGCACCATCACGGGTACCGTGGCCGACCCACAGGGAAGCGGCGTGGGCGGCGTGGAAGTCGTCGCCCGGAATACCGCCACCAACCTGACCTTTAAGGGCGTCTCCTCGGAGGATGGCACCTACGCGATCTCGACGCTGCCCGTTGGCCCCTACGAACTCACCATTAGCCAACCGGGCTTCAAGCGCCTGCAGCGGACCGGGCTCACCGTTGAGGTGGCCCAGCGTTTGCGCGTCGACGTGAAGCTCGAGATCGGCCAAGTGACCGAGAGCGTGCTGGTGTCGGCGGAGGTGGCCCGCGTGCAGACGGAAGATTCGTCACTCGGCACCGTCGTCGAGCAGCGGCGCATTGAGCAGTTGCCGCTGAACGGGCGGCACGTCTTTAACTTGGTGAAGGTCGTCAACGGCGTCACCCCGCGGTCCAACGCGACGGACGGCTTCGCCGAAATCAGCAATCAGATCTTCTCCCAGATCCGGATTAATGGCGGTCCAGCGTACGGAAACCAGTATTTCCTGGATGGCGTTTCCAACTCGGCGGCGATTCACAACGAGATCAGCGTCGTGCCCATGGTGGACGCCGTGGCGGAGTTCCGCGTAGAGACGAACGCGCTGAAGGCGGAGTTCGGCCAGACGTCGGGCGGCGTGGTAAACGCCGTGACGAAGTCCGGCGGCAATGTGTTTCACGGCAGCCTCTATCACTTTCTCCGCAACGATGCGCTGGACGCACGCAACGCCTTCGCCACCCAGCCGGACCCGCGCACGGGCCGCATCAAACAGGTGCTGCGCTATAACCACTTTGGCGGCACGGTGGGCGGCCCGGTGTGGATTCCCAAGCTCTACAATGGCAGGAATCGGACATTCTTCTTCGCCGGCTATGAGCAGTGGCGCTGGCGGTCCACCGGCGCGCCACGCATCGGATCCGTGGCGACGGAATTAGAACGCGCGGGTAACTTTTCGGCGACGCGCACGCCGCAGGGCGCGGTAATTCCGGTGTACGATCCGGCGACGACGCGGCGAAATCCGGCGGGGTCCGGTTTTGTGCGAGATCTATTTCCCGGGAACATCGTGCCGAATAACCGCATGGATCCACTCTCCTTGCGGGTGCTGCCCTACATGCCCGTGGCCAACGCGCGGCCAACTGACTTAAATACGAACGCCAATAACCTGGTTTCGCTGGTCGGATCGTTGTCGGACCAGGGCGTCGTCAACGTACGCGTGGACCATCGTTTGAATAATGCCGACTCGGTCTTCTTCCGCTATTCGTCGAACCGCAATACTCGTGAGGACCGCGGCTGGGGGCTCGGCGTAGCGGATCCTGCGGCGCGCAACGATCAGCGCGACAATCACAACGGCGTCTTGAGTTACTTAAAGGTCTTCTCGCCCACGGTGGTGAACGACTTCCGCTTCGGCGCCACGCGCCAATGGCTGCCCTTCACCCATCCCAGCTTCGACCAGGAGTGGCCGAAGAAATTGGGTTACCCGTCGATTCTGCCGCAAGACCAGTTCCCGCCCGTGCAAGTGGGCGGACTGTTGGGGATTGGCAGCGCGGGCTTCTCGGCCGGTTTACGCGCGCAACAAGTGATCCAAATCGCGGACAGCGTCACCATGACCCGTGGCAAGCATACCTGGAAAGCCGGTATAGACTTACGCTGGTGGCGGTTGAGCTTCATCAATCGCGCGCAGCCGTCGGGGTCGTTCAACTTCAATACCGACTTAACTAATAATCCGTTCAGCCCGGCCGGAACCGGCGTCAGCATGGCAACTTTCTTACTCGGAGAAGTTTCGAGCGGCACCTTGGGCGTCCGGCCATTTTTCCAATACCGCGCCATGCCCTTCGGCACTTATCTACAGGACGACTGGAAAATCACCCGCCGGTTGACGCTGAACTTAGGTCTTCGCTACGACGCCAGTTACGGTGGCACGGAGCTCCACAACCGCGCTTCGAATTTCGATCCGTTCGCGATTAACTCGCAAACGCGCCTGGCGGGCGTACTGAACTACGCGGGCACGGGAAGCACGCCGGCGAACTTAGTGAATCGCGACAATAACAACCTCGGTCCGCGGGCGGGCTTTGCCTGGGATCCGCGTGGCGATGGCCGTACGGCGATCCGGGGCGGATACGGTTTAATCTATTCGATGGTGGAAAGCGGCAATCTGACGCCTGACAATGCCAACGCCTTGGGCTTCTCCGTGGATACGCCGTTCGTATCGTCGCAGCCTGGCATTGAGCGGGTATTTCGTTTTAGCCAGGGTCCGGCGTCGCTGGTACAGCCACTCGGCGTCGCGGGTGGCCCCAGTGCATTTCGCGGCTTGGACGTGCGCGCGCAAGACCGCAACGTGCATACGCCCTACATTCAACAATGGAACGTGGCCGTGCAGCGAGCGCTGTGGGGCGGCTGGGTAACTTCGGTCGTCTATGCGGGTAGCAAAGGCACGAAACTCTTCGGCGGAAACTACAACCTCAACCAGTTAGACCCCTCGTTCTTCAATTTGGGTTTAGGCTTGCAAGATACGGTTGACAATCCTTACTTCGGGCAGATCGCCACCGGGCCAGTGTCCGCGGCCCGCATTCAGCGGCAGCAGTTACTCCGGCCGTTTCCAGACTATAACGGCGTCACCACTTGGGCGAACAATGGGCTCAGCACCAGTTATCATTCCCTGCAAGTCTCGCTCGAAAAGCGCTACTCCAATGGAGTGTCGGCTTTGTTGAGTTACACCAAGAGTAAGTTGATCAGCGAGAGCCAAGCCATCGGCGGCGGCAACGACGCCACGGCCGGCGCGGGGGATTATCGTGTAGGACGGCTGAACCGGCGTATCGACCGCGCCATCGACGCGGACGACGTTTCGCAACGCATGGTGCTTAGCGGACTGTGGGAATTGCCTGTGGGCCACGGCCGGCATTTCGCGGCCAAAGCCAATCGCTGGCTGGATGGTGCGATTGGCGGCTGGCAATTAAACGGCATTTGGACGGTGCAAACCGGCACGCCACTCGTCGTGCGCGGGACGAATAACTTCACCGGCATCGGCTACCCGAATATTGTGGGCGATCCAACCCTACCCGGCGATCAACGCACTCCCGTGCGTTGGTTCAATACCGAAGCCTTCGCTAATCCTCCGGATTTCGTTATCGGAAACGCGCCGCGGACCTTGCCCACCACCCGCGGGCCGGGCCTGAACGACTTAAGCTTCTCGCTCTTTAAGACTTTCAAAATTCGCGAACGCTTCCGCCTGGAAACCCGCTGGGAAATGTTCAACGCGCTCAATACCGTAAACTACAATTTACCGAATACCACCTTCTCCCCGAATCGCCCCGTGGCGGGACAAACAGCCACGAATCTCAACCCGAATTTCGGCCGCATCCTCAGCGCCCTAGAGCCGCGTCGGATGCAAATGGGTCTACGTCTCGCTTTCTAGAATAGGAACACCATGCTTCGAAACTTACTCTTACTTACTAGCCTCAGCCTCCAAGCGCAAACCACTTACGACTTAGTCGTTTACGGCGGCACCGCCGGCGGCGTGATGACGGCGGTTTCCGGCGCCCGCCAAGGACTCAAGACCGTATTACTTGAGCCCGGGCAACACCTGGGCGGCATGGCCACCGGCGGGCTCTCGCGCACCGACGTCGGTAAACGCGAGGTAATCGGCGGGCTGGCGCTGGAGTTCTACTACCGCGTCGGCGAACGCTATCAGATGCGGCGCTTCAATAATCCCGTGGCCTGGTTCTATGAGCCGCGCGTCGGCGAGGGCGTGCTGCGCGAAATGCTCGCGGAGGCCGGAGTCAAGGTGCTCTACGGCCATCGCTTACGAGAGCGGACGGGCGTCACCAAGTCCGGCGCCGAGGTCCGGGAAGTGGCCATGGAGAATGGCGCCCGCTTTGCCGGTAAGGTCTTCGCCGATGCCACTTACGAAGGCGATCTGATGGCCCAGGCTAAAGTAAGTTATACCTGGGGCCGTGAATCCACTGCCCAATACGGAGAATCCCTGGCCGGCGTGCGAGACAAGACTCCGAAGCACCAGTTCCTGGTCAATGTAAGTCCTTACGATGGGAACGGTAAGGTACTCCTGGAAGTCAACGATGGCCCGATCGGTAAGCCAGGCGAGGCCGACAAAAAGGTACAAGCCTACAACTTCCGCGTGATTGCCACCAATGAACCGCAGAATCGTATTCCTTGGCCGAAACCAACGGGCTACAACCCCCAACGCTACGAATTACTCGCGCGCCTGCTGGCGGAGACCACCAAGAAGCTGGGCCATGCCCCGGTTTTCAATCAACTCACGCTGATCGCCATGATCCCCAATGGCAAGGCCGATTTCAACAACAACGGCGCCTTCTCGAGCGATTATATTGGAAAGAACTACGACTATCCGGACGGCGACTATGCCACGCGAGCCCGCATCTGGCAGGAACATATCGACTATCAGCAGGGTTTCTATTATTTTCTGGCCAACGACCCCCGGGTGCCCCCGACGCTCCAGCAGGAAGTCCGCGAATGGGGACTGCCGCGCGACGAATACGAAGACACCGGCCATTGGCCCAATCAGCTCTACGTTCGCGAAGCCCGGCGCTTGGTGGGCGACTTCGTGCTGACCCAGAAAGACCTCCAAACGGCGCTCACCAAGCCTGACGCTATCGGCATGGGCTCCTACAATAGCGATTCCCACAACATCCAGCGGTTCGTGAATCCCCAAGGCTTCGCGGAAAACGAGGGCGACATGCAGGTGCCGGTAACGCCGTATCAAATCCCGTTTGCCATTGTGCTGCCCAAGCGGGCGGAAGCCACTAACCTACTGGTGCCCGTCTGTTTTTCGGCCAGCCATGTCGCTTACTCGAGCGCTCGGATGGAGCCGCAGTACATGATCATTGGCCACGCCGCCGGTATTGCCGCCGCCATGGCGGTGAAGTCCGGCCGGCCTGTGCAGGATACCCCGTTGCCGTCCTTGCTAAAGACGTTAAAGGACGAAGGTGCGGTGTTCGAGTATCTGCGGTCTCCGCAACAGGACGGGCTGGATGCAATCCGTAAGCGTCTCACTCCACCCGGCCCACCGCGCAGCAATCGCGAGCTATAGTCGTCCTCCGCGTCCGCTTGTGGGGGTCTGGAATCGGTCAAAGCCGCTGGAGTGCACCCCTCCCTGAGGCGGCGGATCTTGTGCTTTTCCGGCTGGAGGCGGATTTCTTCGGGAGTGAGTGTTTGAGGCGAAAGCCTGGGGCTGCCATGCTCACCCCTCCGATGTTGTAAAAGCCAACGGTCCCGGCGGGTGGGCTCACTTGGGGAGTGGATTTCCGGCTGAGCAGAAATCGACCTTACCTCCGGTCCAACGCGTCCCAGGGCGTGTGCCGAATCGCCACAGGGATACTGAGACGGTGGCTAATCGCCGGCTTTGGGCGGATGGGCGATCATCGCGAAAAACAGGCCCAAAATGAAGAACCCGGCGATTATTGCGCTCACTAACATAAGAGTCTCCAGTCCGTACATACCTTTCGCTTAGCAATTTCATCGCCAAAGGGTATTCCTCTTATCGGCCGGAGTTGGCTAACATGAATCGAGATGCGTGTCGATTTGGCTTTTGGCAAAAACGGACTTCCGCTGGAGCTGCCCTCCGGCTACGATTACCAGCTGCTGGAGGCGCGCTCGGCGCAGGCGCTGCCCGATCCGGTCGCGGCCTTGGAACATGCGCTCGACCATCCGATTGACTCGCCCAGCCTGACCATGCTGGCGCGCGGGAAACGTTCAGCGGCGATCTCGGTTTGCGACATCACGCGGCCGGCGCCCAATCGCCTGACGTTGCCCTTGGTGCTGAAGCGGCTGGAGGCGGGCGGCATTCCCCAGGCCAATATCCGCATCTGCATCGCGACGGGTCTGCACCGCATTGCCACCGAGGCCGAGCTTGAGGAGATTCTAGGCGTCGAGATCGCCCGCACCTACGAGATCGTCAACCACAATGCCAAGACCTTGAGCGACCACGTCTACCTGGGCGATACGCCGTCCGGCACCCCCGTGCTGATCGACCGGCGGTTTATCGAAGCCGACCTGCACATCACGCTGGGCTTCATCGAGCCGCACCTGATGCTGGGATTTTCGGGCGGGCGGAAGCTGATTGCGCCCGGATTGGCGGCGCAGGAGACGATTAAGGTGATCCATTCGCCGAAGTTCATGCGCGATCCCCGGGCGGTGGAAGGCTCCGTGGCCGATAATCCCTTGCACCAGGAACTGCTGGCCGTGGCCCGCATGGCGCGGCATGACTTTTTGCTCGACGTCGCGCTCACCCGCGATCGCCAAGTGGCCCAGGTCTTCGCCGGCCATCCGGAGAAGGCGCATGCCAGGGGCATGGAGTTCGTGGCCGAAGTGATGCTGGAGAAGTTGCCGGAACCGGTGGACGCGGTGATCACCACCTGTGCCGGCTATCCCTTGGATCTGACGTTCTATCAGGCAGTGAAGGGGATTACAGCCGCGTCGCACATTGTGAAGCCGGGGGGTAGGATTCTGATTTGTGCGGCGTGCGATGAGGGCCCCGGGGCGCCGGAGTTCTCGAAGATGCTCCGCGAGCATCCGTCGGACCGGGAGTTCTTGAACAAGATCAAGAACGGCCCGGTGACGGTGGATCAGTGGCAGCTTGAGAAGCTGGCACTCGTCAGCACGCGCTACGAGGTCTTCTTCTACATTCCCGGCGTGCCAGAGAAGTACTATAAGGCGCTGTGGGGCAAGGCATTCCAGACGCTGCCCGAAGCGGTGGTGGCATTTTTGCATGGGTTGCCGTCGACGGCGAAGGTGGCGGTGATTCCCGAAGGGCCCTATGTGCTGGCGCGGGCAGCTTAGCGATGATTTTCCCGTTACTGCTGTGTTTCGCCGCGGACTTACCGCCCGCACCTTATCCGGACTTCCCCAGCGCACAGATTTCAAACGGCAAGCTGACCGCCAAGATCTATCTGCCCGACGCGCGCGACGGCTATTACCGGGGGACGCGCTTCGATTGGAGCGGGCAGATCGGTAGCCTAACCACGGCCAAGCACGAGTACTTCGGGAAGTGGTTCGACCGCTACGATCCCAAGCTTCACGACGCGATCCAAGGGCCGGTGGAAGAGTTCAATGCCGATGAAGCGGGGCCGGGCTTGGGCTTCGACGAAGCAAAGGTCGGCGGCGTGTTCTTGCGCGTCGGCGTGGGAGTGGTGAAGAAGCCGGCCAAGAAGTCTTATGAGCGCTTCAGCACCTATGAAATTGTCGATCCGGGCCACTGGCAGGTAAAGCGGGGGAAGGACTGGATCAGCTTTGTCCACACGCTAAAAGGTGCCGGGTACGCCTACGAGTACACCAAGACGCTGAAGCTGGTGGACCAGGAGATGGTGATCGAGCATATTCTGCACAACACCGGCAAGAAAGACATGGCGCTGACGCAGTACAACCACCAGTTTTTGGTGATGGACGGGAAGCCGACCGGCCCAGAGACCGAAGTGACGTTTCCCTTCCCGCTAAAGGCGAAGCGTGTGCCGAACGAGGAACTGGCGAAGGTGACGGGGACCAAGGTCGTTTATCAGCGAGAGTTAGTGAAGGGCGAGAGTGCCTTTGGAACGCTGGAAGGCTTTGGGAAGACGGCAGCCGATTACGACATCCGCGTCGGGCGGCGCGATACCGGGGCCGAGGCGCGGGTGCGGGGAGACCGGCCCATTGAGCAGATTGTATTCTGGTCGATCCGGACAACGGTTTGTCCGGAGCCTTATATCCGGGTGGACACGCGCGCGGGCAAGCGCACCAAGTGGAGCTACCGCTATACCTTCCAGTAAGCGCAACCCCGGGGCCGGGGCCGGGTTGACTCTTTGGGAACGTTAGTGCAACTTGTAACGTCCATTGCGAACGGAGGCCGAGTTTCATGGCGCAGCGATTGGGTGTGATCTTCTTGGCGGTGGCGGGCCTGCTGGGCGGACAGTTCCGCCGCGTGGGCGATCCGCCCCCAACTGCGCCGGTGACGGATCCGGCGAAGACGGGCGCTTCCAAGGCGCCAGTCAAGGAGCCCGAGCCGGCTGCGGCAGGCGGCTGGCGACGGATAAGCGAGGCGCCGGCAGCGGGTCGGACCCCAGTGGCGCGGACTACTGTGGAAACCGGCACCGGCGTGGGCAAGACGACCCCGCCGATGATCGACAACACGGTGCCCGAGACCGTGGGCGACTCCGTCATCTTTCGCACCGAGACGCGGGAGGTGAACGTCACGTTTTCGGCCACCGGCCGCAACGGCGGGGCTCTCACGGACTTCAAGAAAGACGACGTCGAGGTATACGAGGACGGCGTGAAGCGGAACATCACCGCCTTCTCGCGCGACCACGACCTCCCACTAACCCTCGGCATCATCGTCGATTTGAGCGGCAGCCAGCGCGGCTTGTTCAAAAAGAACCGGCGCGAAGCGGTGGCGTTTCTGCGGCAGGTGCTGAAGCCGCAGGACCGGGTGTTTATCGTCACTTTTGGCAACGGCATCCGGCTAGTGCAGGACGATACAAGTTCCCTGCGCGACATCGAAGAGTCAGTGGGCGGCTGGGAGGATCGGCTGGAGGGCGAGAAGTGGAGCTCGCGGCCGGGGTCGCCGATTTTCGACAGCCTGGCGGAGGTCTTGAAGCGCAAGCTCAACCGGCGTGAGGGCCGCAAGGCGCTGCTGGTGATCTCGGATGGCGAGGATTCGAATAGCCAGTCGAATGCCTCCGACGTCACCGAGCGATTGCAGACGGCCGATACGATAGTGTACTGGCTGAAGACGGAGAACATGATGCGGCAGGGGGGCATGGGGCGCGGAAGAGGGGGCTTGGGTAGTATCATCTTCGATAAGATCGACGCCGGCGCCAAGGTCCGCAAGTTGCGCAAGCTGACCATTGAATCGGGCGGGCGGGTCTTTGAGGACGAAGGGCTCGACGCGCAATTCCTGCGGATGGAGGAGGAGTTACGCACCCAGTATGCCTTGTCCTTTGCTCCGGGCCGGGCCACAGCGGACGGGAACTTGCACCAACTGGAGTTGCGACCCGTGAACCCGTCGAACAAGTTGCGCCACAAGCCGAGCTACCGGGACGCGGCGAATTAGGGCCGCCCCCTTTGTCGAAGGTCGTCCATCCGCGGTCCTAATTTTAGGCCAAAAGCTTCACCGCTTCCATGCGCGAAGTCTTGCTGTTGTCGAGCTCAATGCCAAAGCCGGGCTTGTCGGTAAGCGCCACCTTGCCGTCCACCACCACCGGCGGGTTCTTCTCGAAGTGATAGTAACTCTGCATCTTCAGGATCAGGTATTCGTTGAGCGGGCACGTCATCGGCGACTGTGCGGCCGACACATGCACCGCCGCGTGCAGACTATGGCCGTGGGGGATGAGTTGCGCGTCAAAGGCCGAGCACAGGGTGGCGATCTTCACCAGTTCCGAAACGCCACCGCACCATTCGGGGTCGGCTTGGACGACGGTAATCGCCTCGGCACGCAGGAAGCGCTGCACTTCCCAGCGGCCATAGAAGTGCTCGCCGGTGGCGACGGGGATGGACGTCGCGCGGCGCAGGGCGGCGAAGCTCTCCATCTTGTCGACGTGGAAGGGCTCTTCGATCCAGCGCGGGGCGAAAGGCTCCACGCGCTTGGCCCAACTGATGGTGTAGGCGAGGTCCCAACCCATGAAGGCATCGAACATCAGGTCGACGTCGGGGCCGACAGCTTCGCGCAACGTGCGGACCAGGGCGACGTTCTTGTCGAGCCCCGCCGAGCCATCGCCGGGGCCATAGGCTAGGAACCACTTCTGATGCCGGAAGCCTTGGGCCTTTAGGGCACGAGCGCGGTCGAAGATCACCTTCTCGCTCTCCACCGAATAGCCGAGCGTGCTGCCGTAGACGGTGGCGGCGGCGCGGGTGGGTCCGCCCAGCAGGCGATAGACGGGGGCGTTGTAGTAGCGGCCGCGGAGGTCCCACAGGGCACAGTCGACGGCGGAGATCGCCATCATGAAATGGCTCGAGCGGGCATGGCGATTCGACCGATGCATCTGATCCCACAACGCTTCCACGGCCAGTGGGTCTTTGCCGCGCAGGAAGCCCGCCAACTGGCCTTCGACGACAATGGCCGCTTCTCTGTCGATCGGACCGTAGAGCCCTTCGATGCCCTCGGCGGTGGTGATGCGCAGGTAAAGCGCGCTGATCTTCGCGGAAGCCGTGCTGGCCGTGCCGTCGTGGTATTCCTTGGGCCGGAGCGCGTCGTAGACATGCAGCGGATTTACCTGATGCTGATTGTTGACACCGCGTTCGGCGGGCCGGGTGCCTTCGAGTTGCAGGAACTCCACCTTGTCGATCTTGAGCTTCTGCGGCCGTTCCTGGCCCCAAATGAACGGGGCGAAGGCGGCGGAGCCCAGCAAATGTCGGCGTTTCATGGTGCTTATTATACTGGGCCTGTTAAACTCCAAGTGAGGGGTGCCCATGATTTCGATCGTTATTCCCATTCACGACGAAGAGCCATCGATTCTTCCGCTCTACGATAGCCTCACCAAAGTGATGGAACGGCTAGCTCGCCCCTATGAGCTGATCTTCGTGGACGATGCCTCCAGCGACCGTTCCTTCGACCTTTTAGCTAACCTCGCCGAGACCGATGGCCACCTGAAAGTGATTCGGCTGCGCCGGAACTTTGGCCAAACCGCCGCCCTTTCCGCCGGCTTCGACGAAGCGCAAGGCAGTATCCTGATCTCGATGGACGGTGACCTGCAGCACGACCCCGCCGACATCCCCAACCTGCTCGCCAAGCTCGAAGAGGGCTATGACATCGCCAGCGGCTGGCGCAAGGATCGCGTCGACAACGCCGTCACCCGCCGCTTCCCTTCCCGCATCGCCAATTGGCTGATGTCGAAGGCTTCGGGCGTCGACCTGCATGACTTCGGTACGACGTTTAAGGCCTACCGCGCCGAAATCATCCGCGACATCAACCTTTACGGCGAACTGCACCGCTTCATCCCGGCCCTGGCCAGCTTCTACGGCGCGCGGATCATCGAAGTGCCCATCCGCAATATCACGCGGCCGGCGGGCGTGTCGCACTACGGTTTAGGCCGCACCTTCCGCGTGCTGTTCGACATCCTCACCATCCGCTTCCTGCTGAAGTACTTCACGCGGCCGATGCACTTCTTCGGCATGATCGGCCTGGTGGGCACGCTTCTGGGCGGCGCGATCATGGCCTATTTGACGGTCTTCAAGCTAATGGGCGGCCATTTGGTGGCAGAGCACGGCCCGCTGATGATCGCTGGCGCCCTGCTGCTGCTGGGCGGACTGATGATGTTCTCTACCGGCATCCTAGGCGAGATGATGATGCGGACTTACTTCGAAAGCCAGGGCCGCCGCATTTACGCCGTGCGAGAGATCCGGCAGAAGAAGGGCGCGCAGTTAGCGGGCGGGTCGGCGCGTTAGCGCTGGGGTCGCTCCACGACGGTTGGGGGATATCGTGACACCGTTGTCTCCCCCGAAGTCCCTCGCTCGAAATCGCACGAATGCCCGGCACCGAAAGGGTGAGACTGTCTCCTCCTTGCCGCGTGGAGAACCAGAATTGCACCAGTTGCTCCGGCTGCGGGTACGGCAGTGGCTCGAGCAACACAGCACTGGTTAAAGAGAAGATGGCCGAGTTGGCGCCGATGGAGAGCGCGAGCGTAGCAACAGCAGTAAAGACGAAACCAGGGCTGAGGCGAAGAATCCGCAAGGCGGCGTGGAGGTCCAATATGATGCCTTCAGATATATCAGAGAACGAGTAGTCGCACAGGGAACCGCGAGTCGGTGCGGCGAAGGCGGTCGTCCTGGCTGCCGTTACGGGGGGCGGTTACCGTCCTGGTTTACCTTCAGCGCTCAGTGTCCATCCGCTGGCGCAGGATCTCGTTGATCCGGCTTAAATGTCCGTCGCCTTTCGACTTCAGCCAAGCCAGCACTTCGTTATCAATACGAAGCGAGATCTGCGTCTTCAGGGGCCGGTAGTATTTTCCAATGGACGCGCCCGCCCAGTAGCTTAGGGGCAACTGCGGAGCTTCGGCGTCTTTGTCCAGCGTGCGGTCGCGCTTGCGGTACGCACGTTTTGTCGCTTGGCTAATCTTGAGTTGCTTAACGGAACTGGTCGTTGTAGATGCTTTCTTCATAGTCAACTGCCTTTCGCGCCGAAATAAAACGGATCACGTCCGCGCCGGGCTCAACAAACACAACCAGCAGCAGCATCAGATTCCGGGTCATGCCAATGATCTGGAATCGCTGCTCGCCTGTGTCTTCCATATAGTAGTTCTCGCCTACCAAATGGTTAGGGTCATCGAAAATCTGCGCTGCGGTTGTGAACGAGACCCGATGGAGCTTTTGGTTCTTCCTGGCCTTGGCCGGATCCCAGGTGAATCTCATTTCTGTATCACAGTATCGTATACTCGCAGGACTGACGCAAGGAACCCGTGTTCCCAGCAAGAACGCTGCATGATTTGCGAAACGTCGATGCTGGGTACAGGGGTGCTCATTGCCGAGGGCAAGGCGAATGGCCAGACCCGCGCTTTAGGAGCCGTTACTAGCCGAGTCTAAAACCGCCCGGTGAAGAGGTCGGCAGGCCATTCCGTGGCCAATTCAGGAATCTCAGCGGGTGTCAAGATCTTGGGAGTCTGCTCCCAAACGGCCACGGACTCGCCGATCCGTTGGTGATGCACCAAAGCTCGATTGACGCCAATCTCGATACGCTGCTGGGCGGCGCGATCATGGCCTACCTGAAGGTCTTCAACGTCGACGGATTTACGCTGTGCGCAAGATCCGGTAGGCGAAGGGCGCTCGGTTCGGCGGGCTAGCGCTGAGATTTGGGCAGATCGCGGGGGCCGTAGAAGAGGTCCGCGGGCCATTCGGTAGGAAGCTCCGGGATTTCTTCCGCCGGAATGAGAGCGTCGACTCGAATGCAAAACTCGCCCGGTCGGTTGCCAACTCGTCGCCGGCGCCAAGGTCGACTTCCCTGCCCCGTTGGGACCGGCCATGATAACAATTACTGGTTGCATACCTATCCCATCATCTTAGCGATCAACACGCCCGCCCCGGTTTTCCGCCAATTTGATATATTAAGGTCAGCATGAAACGCTTGGCGACTTGGCTAATCTTCCTCTCGGCAGGCGCCATTAGTGCGGCTCCCCTGCCCGAACAGGCCACGCTCAATAAGTACTGCGTCGGCTGCCATAACGCCAAGACGAGGACCTCCGGCCTTGAGCTCGACACGCTTACCAAGGAAGGCGTCGCCCAACATCCGGAAGCCTGGGAGAAAGTCGTCCGCCGGATGCGCGCCCGCTACATGCCGCCCGCTGGACTTCCCCGCCCCGATGAGCAGACTTACAATGCCGTCGTCACGTCGCTCGAATCGCAGCTTGACCGTGCCGCCGCCGCTAAGCCCAATCCTGGCCGGCCCGAGTCCTTCCGCCGCTTGAACCGCACCGAGTATAAGAACTCCATCCGCGACCTGCTCGACCTCGACGTCGATGTCTCCTCGCTCCTGCCTTCCGACGAAGTGAGCCATGGCTTCGACAACGTCAGCGTCGGCGATCTTTCGCCCACCCTGCTCGAGCGTTACCTGTCGGCGGCGCGCAAGATCAGCCGTCTCGCCGTTGGTGTTCCGGCCCGCTCCCCCGGTGGCGTCACCGTCAACCTGCCGCCGGACCTGACGCAGGAAGAGCACTTGAACGATCTGCCGCTCGGTACCCGCGGCGGCATGGTGCTGCAACACACCTTCCCGCTCGACGCCCAATACGAAATCCAACTCCGCCTCGCGCGCGATCGCAACGAGATGGTGGAAGGCCTTACCGGACCCCACCAGATCGAGTTGATGCTCGACGGCGAAAGGGTGAAGCTCTTCACCGTCAATCGCCCGCCCAAGGGCAGCGACTACTCCGTCGTCGACCGCGACCTGAACCTGAAGCTCTTCGTCAAGGCCGGGCCGCACTCCATCGGCGTGGCCTTCCCGAAACAGCCTTCCATGTTGCTCGAGACCGAACGCCAGCCCTATCAAGCCCACTTCAATATGGACCGTCATCCCCGCATTCGGCCCGCGGTTTACTCGGTGTCCGTAAATGGCCCCTATGATGCGAAGGGCCCCGGCGAGACGCCCAGCCGCCGCCGCATCTTCGCTTGCCACCCCACCGCGGCCGCGGAGGAAGAGGCGTGCGTCAAGAAGATCCTGAACCCGCTGATGCGCCGCGCTTATCGTCGCCCGGTTACCGCAACTGACCTTGCCATGCCCCTCAAGTTCTACCGCGAAGCGCGCCCCAAAGAAGGCTTCGACGCCGGCGTCGAGATGGCCGTGCGCTCGGTGTTAGTCAGCCCCGAGTTTCTCTTTCGCGTAGAGCAGGACCCCGCCGGCGTGGCGCCCAAGTCGGCTTACAAACTTCCCGACCTCGAACTCGCCACGCGCCTGTCGTTCTTCCTCTGGAGCAGCATTCCCGACGACGAGTTACTCGACCTGGCCGTGGCCGGTAAGTTGTCGCAACCGGCGGTACTCGAGAAACAAGCCCGCCGCCTGCTGGCCGACCCGCGCGCCAAGGTGCTGGCCACCAATTTCGCCGAGCAGTGGCTTTACTTACGTAACTTAAATTCCATCACCCCGGACATGCGCGCCTTTCCGGACTTCGACGATAACCTCCGCCAATCCTTCCGGCAGGAAACCGAGTTATTCTTCGAAAGCATCATGCGTGAAGACCGCAGCGTGCTCGACTTACTCCGCGCTAATTACAGCTTCGTCAACGAACGCTTAGCCAAACATTATGGTTTGCCGAATATCTACGGCAGCCGTTTCCGCCGGGTGACTTTCGATCCGGCCGTGATGCGCGGCGGCCTGCTGCGGCAAGGCGCAGTACTTACTGTAACGTCTTATGCCACCCGCACCTCGCCCGTGATTCGGGGTAAGTGGATTCTCGAGAACTTACTCGGAGTTACCCCGCCGCCTCCGCCCGCCGCGGTGCCGGCGCTAAAGGAAAAGCATGACAACGGCCAACCGCTCACCATGCGGCAGCGCTTAGCCCAGCATCGCGATAACCCGGCGTGCTCCAGTTGCCATAAGTTAATGGACCCCGTCGGTTTCTCGCTCGAGAATTTCGACGCTGTCGGACGTTGGCGCACCATCGACGCCGCCACGGCCATCGACGCCGCCGGCGGCCTGCCCGACGGCAGTAAGTTCGACGGTGTGCGGGGCCTGGAAAAAGCGATCCTGGCTCGCCCGGAAATCTTCGCCGGCGCATTTACCGAGAAGTTACTCACTTACGCTCTGGGCCGCGGCGTCGAAACCAGCGACGCGCCGGCCGTCCGCCAGATTGTCCGGGAATCCCAAGCGCAGGATTACCGGTTCTCGTCATTCGTCTTGCGCATCGTCAACAGCACCCCGTTTCAGATGAGGAGATCGCTATGATCACGAAGAAAGCCCTTCCCCGCCGCAGTGTGTTGCGCGGCATGGGATCCATCCTGGCCTTGCCGCTGCTGGACGCGATGGTGCCGGCGATGACCGCGCTGGCGGCCACGCCCGGAGCCCCGGTGCGCCGCTTGGGCTACGTCTACGTGCCAATGGGCGCCCACATCCCTCACTGGACGCCCCCGGGAACTGACCTCACCAAGCTCTCGCCCATCCTGAGTTCGCTCGCCCCGGTGGTGGACCACGTCAGCGTGCTCACCAACATGGAACTGCGCAACGCCTACCCCGGCACCCACGCCACCTCAAACGCCGCATTCTTGAGCGCCGCCACCTCCAAGTGGACCGAAAGCAGCGACTACTACCTCGCCACCACCGCCGACCAAGTGGCAGCCCAGCAGATCGGCCAAGCCACCCGCCTGCCCTCGCTCGAGCTCGCCATGGACCTGCTCACCACCGTCGGCCAGTGCGACAACGGCTACGCCTGCGTCTACCAGAACAACCTCTCCTGGTCCTCGCCAACGACGCCGCTGCCCGCCGAAGCCCACCCCCGCGTGGCCTTCGAGCGCCTCTTCGGCGACGGCGGATCGGCTCAGGATCGCCGCGCCGACCTGAAGCAGGACGCGAGCCTGCTCGACTTCATGAAAGAGGACATCGGGCGACTCCAACGCAAATTGGGCCCCGGCGATCGCAGCCGCGTCAGCCAATACCTCGACACCGTCCGCGAAGTGGAGCGCCGCATCCAGAAGGCCGAGGCCGCCACCGAGGGCTCGCAGTTGCCCGACCTCGACCGCCCCGTCGGCGTCCCCGCTTCTTACCGCGAACACGCCCGCCTGATGTTCGACCTTCAGGTGCTCGCCCTGCAAGGCGACGTCACCCGCGTGATCACCTTCCAGTTGGCCCGCGAAACCAGTACCCGCACTTACCCCGAAATCGGCGTCTCCGATCCGCACCATCCTCTCACGCATAACGGCGGCAACCAGGAGAAGCTCGCGCAGGTGGCCAAGATCAACGCCTTCCACGTGAGCCTTTTCGCCGAGTTCCTCCAGAAGTTGAAAGCCACGCCCGACGGCAACGGCAGCTTGCTCGACCACTCGGTTTACCTCTATGGCAGCGGCATGGGCAACCCCGATGTGCATGATCACGTGAATCTGCCGATCCTGGTGGCGGGCAGCATCAAGGGCGGGCGGCACATCCGCTACGATAAGCCCACGCCGCTCGCCAACCTGCACCTCACCTTGCTCGACAAAGTGGGCGTGAAGATCGACCGCTTCGCCGACAGCCAGGGCAAGATCAAAGAGATCCTGGAACCGGTGACGCTGTGAGATTCCTCGCGGCCCTTTGCGCTCTACCGCTCCTGGCCGGCGACCTCCGCTTAGCCGATGCCGCCAAGCAGCAGAATCGCGCCGTGCTGGAGCAGTTGCTCAAGCAAAAGGCTGACCCCAGCGCCGCCCAGGCCGATGGCACCACGGCGCTCCACTGGGCCGCTAACTACGACGACCTCGACGCCGTGAAGCTCTTGCTACGGTCCGGTGCCAACGTCCGCGCCGCGAATCGCTATGGCGTTACGCCCCTCTCGCTCGCCTGCACCAATGGCAGTGGACCCATGGTAAAGCTGCTGCTCGACGCGGGCGCCGACGCCAACACGACCCTGCCCGGCGGCGAGACCGCCCTGATGACCGCCGCCCGCACCGGCCAGCTCGAGCCCGTTGAAGCGCTGATCGCGCGCGGCGCCAACGTTAACGCCAAGGTGCAAGCCAAGGACGGGCAGGAAGGGCAAACCGCCCTGATGTGGGCCGCCGCCGAGGGCCACGTCGCGGTCGTCGAAGCTCTGCTGGCGAAAAAAGCCGAATGGAACACGCGCCTCGATTCCGGGTTCACGCCGTTTCTCTTTGCCGCTCGCGAAGGACGCATCGGGGTGGTCCGCACCCTGCTCAAAGCCGGCGCCAACATTAACGAAACCATCGAGATCAAGCCCACGCCCGCCCCTCGCCCCGGCCGCTATCCGCGTAACGGCGTCAGCGCGCTGGTGCTTGCCGCCACTAACGCCCATTATGAGCTCGCGGCCGTCCTGCTTGACGCCGGGGCCGACCCCAATGCCGCCGAAGCCGGCTACACCGCTCTGCACGCCATCACTCCAGTCCGCCGACCGGGCCTCGGCGATAACGACCCCGCCGCCGACGGCTCCGGCAATCTTTCGAGCCTGGACTTTGTCCGAAAAATGGCACAGAAAGGCGCCAATCTGAACTTCAAGATGACCAAGCGCGTCAACTTCGCGCTCACCGCCCTCAACACCCTCGGGGCGACGCCGTTTTTCCTCGCGGCCCGCGGTGGTGACGCCGAACTGATGCGCCTGCTGGCCTCCTTGGGCGCCGACCCTAAGCTCACCAATGACGAAGGCACTACGCCGCTGATCGCCGCCGCCGGCCTGGGTACGCGGTCTCCTGGCGAAGACTCCGGCACCGAGCCCGAAGTAATGGAAGCCGTCCAAGTGGCGCTCGAACTGGGTAACGACATCAACGCCGCTAATCTCAACGGGGAAACCCCCATGCACGGTGCTGCTTACAAGAACTATCCGCTGGTCGTCGAACTGCTGGCCGCCAAAGGCGCCAGGATCGACCTCTGGAACCAGAAAAACAAGTTCGGCTGGACTCCGCTCTTGATCGCCCAGGGCTATCGTTTCGGCAACTTCAAGCCCTCGCCCACCACCGTGGCGGCTATCGAAAAGGTGATGCTCGCGGCTGGTGTTACGCCCCCGCCGCCCCCCCGGGTCGGCGCCGCCAAGAACAGCGAATACAAGTAGGCTATTTCTTGCCGCGAACCTTGCCCGCTTCGAGCCGCAGTACGGTAGCGGCCGCGCTTAACCGCACCTTGTCCTTCTTATCGGAAAGCAAAGGCGTTAGCTTCGGTAAGGCGGCCGTCAGCCTCTTGGTCGCCGTCAAATGCACGCCCGCCGCCCGCACTGACCAGTCTTCGTCCGTGTAAGACGCTGCCAGCATCTCATCGCAAGCTTTGCTCTTCTCCTCGCATACCAGCAGCAAACTCACCGCCCGCGCACTAAACTCCACATCCGTCAGCATGCCCACTAGCGCGCCGTAGCCCGCCCCAATCCCCGGGACCGGCACAAAGACAATCCCCCGCTGGACGGTGAACAGAAGGGCACTCCTGGGCGTCTTCAATCGGCGCAGGCTGTTCATCATCTCCTTCTTGAAGAAGCCGCTCTTGGCCTTCATCTCCTCTTCGAATACCGCCTGCAAAGCCTCTCGCCCCTGCACGGTCTTCATGCTGAAGAGAGCCTTCGCCGCGGCGAACGCTACCTCCGGCACCTCATCGCCCAAGCGGGCCGTCAAGTCGTTCAACCGCGCCTTGTCGTTCCACTCCCCCAAGGTGTCCACCGCCGCCACCCGTACCTGGTAGTCCTTGTCGTTCAGCAACTCCGCCAACCAACCGGCAGCCCCGTCCTTGGCCGGCAATAGGCTCATCGCCACGGCCGTTTCCCGCCGCAGGTCACCCTCCTTGGCCTTTGCCCCTTCAGCCAACACGTTGCGGGCCAAGTCGATGTTCTGGGCCGGAAGGGCGGTAATGGTGATCAGAAAGGCGAGCAGGAGTCTCATCACTCCATCATTGCGCGGACGCACCGGGCATCGCGCTAACGGCGGCGGGAAAAACCGATGGCCAGCAGCGCCGCCCCACAAAGCAGCCAAGTGGCCGGCTCGGGGGTCGCCGTCTCCACGGCGGATCCCGTCAAGCCGAACTGCAGTTGCGACCGGTTGGCGCCATTCGTTGTAAAGGCGGCCAGCCCCACAAAACGGACCTGGCCTGAAACCAGCCATGCCCCACCCGCATTAGTGGAATGAAAGACGACCGGGTCCACGTTGGTCGTCATCGCAGCCGCGGAACCGGTTTGGTTCGCGTTGTAAGCCGTCGCCGCGAAAGGAGTCAGCACCGTGAGTCCGCTTCCCAAGGCCAGGTTCCGCAGCCCGACTTCCGTGTAAGGCTTGGCACTGCCGCTTTGGTTCCCGGTCGCCCGCAGATAACTGCTCAAGGTCCAGGTGGCCCCGCTGGCCGGCGGTAGTGCCGAGGCAAAGCTGGTGCTGAGGAAGCTACTTCCCAATGCTCCCGAACCATCGTACAGCCGCGTGAATCCCCTCACTCCATCGAAGCCGGCTTCGAAGTAGTGCCAGCCGCCATTGTTATAGTAATTGCTCGCAAACCCCGCACCGAATGCGTTGACGGTCGGCTGGGAGGTATCTCCCGGATTCGTGCCTGTCGTCATTTCCCAGTCGCCGGATCCAGCGATCCCGGCGCGCAACATCGTGCCGAATGTAAAGTCCGCTGCCGGCAACATCGTTGCCAGTACTAAACCGAGGGTGTACCTGATGACCATCACTATCCGTACTTTAGGGGTAGCGATGCCTCATGTGAATGCCCCAAAAGTTCTAAGGCTCTGGGCCTTAAACCTGGATCTTCAACAAACGAATACCGTTTTCCCAAGTCACCTTGCGAAATATTTTTTCCGGGGCTAGTGTTTGCAACAGCCCCAGCGTATCGCGGCCCGTACATTTGCCCTTCAGCCGCGGGAGTAACGGCGTCCCGCCCGCCCCGTGGCCGTCATAACAACTGCAATCGCAGCCGAACATCAGTTTGTTTTGATGCCGGGCGATAAAGCCGCGGCTAAAGTCCGTATCGCGGCTGAGGGCGTTGTTGCAGGAGTTGGCCGACATATCGCCATAGAGGTTAGGGAAGTCGGCCAATAGGCGGTCGCTCAATCCGCCGGGCTTCACCTTGCCTTCCGGATAGCTGGTATCCATCGGTACGTCGGCGCTGATGTTGGCCCAGAAGAAGTCGGCGTGGGCGATGAACATGGTCTTCTGGTGCGCCTTAAGCATCTTGTCGAAGTCGCGCAAACCGGGGTTGAAGCTGCCCTTCACTTCCTGAAAGTGCATCAGAATGGGGACGTTGAGTTCGGCGCAGAGGTCGTAGACCTTCCGCATCTCTCTCGAGTCGACAGCCAGGTTGTGCTTCATTTCACCGACGCCGCGCGCCCCGCCTTCGGTGACCGCCTTGCGCAAGCGCTCCATCCCATCGGGCTGCGACGGGTCAGTCGCCGCGAACCAGATGAAACTCTTCGGCTGCTTCGCGATCTCCTCCTTGGCCCTATCCTGCATACGCAGGTCAGTCAGCAGGACGGCCTTGGTACATCCGGAGCCCACTAAGTGCTCCTGCGATGAATGCGCATCGCGCCGGGGGTGCAAGTGAATATCGAGCACCGGCCCGCCCCATTCGTACTTAGTCTGGCTGGAGGCCGTAGCCGCCAGCGATGCACTTAGAAAGAGTCGGCGATTCATAACCCTAATACATATACAACAATTCCGCCTTGGCTTTGCCCCTCGCCGATCTTCAGCATCAACGGACGGGCACGGTGACGGTGCGGCTCGCCTGGCCATTCACTGTCACCACCAGCCGGGCTTCGGTGGCGCCCGCCACTTCGTAAGACCAACTGGTCAGCCCGCAGATAGGTAAGGGGCGCTGGGACGCCGTTGACGCCTGCCCCGCTCACCGGGAGCCGGCCCCCTTCGAGGCCGACCGCAACGCCGTCCGCCGGCCCCAGTCCACTGCCAAAGAGGGAGACCAACTGCCTTGGCGCCACCGGCGCAGGTGCACCGCTATAGACGCTGCCGATCCCTTCCGCGCTTTTGCGGGCCGCCAGCCACCGCCGCACCCAAGGCCCACAGTTCGTTGCTGAGCCCGCCTGACTTGGTACTGCCACCGAAAAAGAAAGCGGTCTAACGGTCGGCCGCGAAGGCGGACTCGTGGCGCACCCGTGCTTCCGGCGATGGCCCCTGAAGCCGCGCGCCTGGCCACCGAACAGAACGAGCCGGTTGCGCTGGGCGTCCCACACCAGGGTGTGGCCCAAGCCATTCCCCGTGGGAGGCACGGTACCTACTGTTTCAAAGTTCAACACTTTTATGGAAACCCAATCCGCCATAGGACTGTAAACAGATTGTCATCTAGAAAACAGTACCGAATTAGAAGATCTCTTGCCTAATCAACAAATTTACGGCTTCAAATCGGGTGGTTTTCCGTATACTGGATTCGACCACCAAGCGTGCAAACCTAACATGACACCCATCAAAACGGCACGGAAGCAAGGCCTCGACCTCGCCCGGGTCCTAATCGCCGATGACCACCCCGCCTCCCGGCTCACCCTTCAGACCGTACTTGAAGCGGGAGGTTACCAGGTGGACACCGCCGCTACCGCAGCCGAAGCCGTAGGAAAGCTCGACACGGATGAATACGCCCTGGTCCTCACCGAGATGGCGATGGAATCTCCCAACTCCGGCCTGAAGGTGGTCGCCCACGCCAAAATGATGGACTATAAGCCAGCCACCGCCTTCCTAAAGACAGACCTCCACTCCACCGCCGACCGCCGTCAGATGACCGACTTTCTGATCGCGCCCGAAAACCTGCCCGAGTTCTTCGCCCAAGTGGCCGCGCTGATTAGTGACCGGGCCACCCGCCTCGTCAACCGCCAAGCCCGCCACGCCAACGCCAACTAGTGCGGTGGCGGCTTGAAAAAGCACTAATTCACCCCACAGCTCACGCTAGGTAACGGACTGTTCGTGCGATCTTGACCTTTCCTGCAGGACATGCAAAAGCCGAAAGAGCTTCGTGCCTTTCCCTTGTGGAAAGCGCATTTGCTGACGGGCGAGCGCAAAGGGTTCTGGAGCCTGTACGTCACCCGCAACTGGCGCCTTACGTTCCGAATCGACGAACACGAAGTGTGCGACGTTGACTATGAAGACTACCACTGAGAGGAGAAGACCATGCGAATGCTAAACCCTACCCATCCGGGCCCGTTTTTGAGGTCTGAAATCGTCGAGGCCTACAATCTATCTCTCCGTCACGGACGCGGCGAAGGTCCTGGGGGTCTCACGCCCCACGCTGTCCCTCCTCCTGAATGCAAAGGCCGACTTGTCCGGAGAGATGGCTCTCCGGTTCGAAAAAGCGTTCGACGTCAATATGGATACATTGATGCGAATGCAGAATTCGTACGATATAGCCCAAACGCGAAGCAGGGAGAAGCAAACAAGGGTTCGGCGATTTGAGCCGCCAGCGCCGCGGCCCGCCGCCTAACCGCGCGGCTCCCCACCGCAATGGCCGACCTCAAGAGGAATGGGCCAGGGGAAAACAATATTTCCTAAAACAACTCCGGCGATCTCGTTCAAAATAAAAGTTTCGAGCTCTTAGGTTCCCCACCTCACGCCTTCTTTGACTTCACCCAGTCATTTACCACGTTCTCGAGGATCGCCAGGGGAATCGAGCCGTTACCCAGCATCACGTTATGGAACTCCTTCAGCGTGAACTTGGCCCCTAAGGCCGTACGGGCCTTGTCGCGGAGCTCGAGCATCTTGAGTTGGCCGATTTTGTAGGAGCAGGCCTGGCCGGGCATGACCACGTAGCGATCCACTTCGCTGCGCGGGATGCCATAGGCGATGGCTTGTTCGCGAGTCCAGCCTTTGGTGTGGAGGCCGGTATCGGTGACCAGGCGGCGGGCGCGGAAGAGTTCGCCGTTCAAGCGGCCGAGGTCGCTCACCGGGTCGCCTTTGTACCAGCCCAGATCGGAAGCGAGGCGTTCGGCGTAGAGGCCCCAGCCTTCGGCGAAGGCCGATAAGGTACCGAAGGTGCTGGCCTGGCGGAACCGCGGCAGAGCGGAGTTTTCCACCTGAAGGGCGAGCTGGAAGTGATGGCCCGGAATCGCTTCGTGATAGGCCAGGGTCCGCATGCCGACCTTGGTGAACGTGGGGCCCGGCAGAGGCACGCGGAAGATGCCGGGGCGGGAGCCGTCGCGCGGGGGCGTCTGGTAGTTGGCGGCGGAGTTCGCTTCCTGGTATTCGGGAATGCGCTGGACGATGCAGGGAGCTTTGGGCCGCAGGTCAAAGTCGGCGGCAGCGCGCTCGTTGGCGGTCTTGATGATCTCGGCGTAGTCGGCCAGGATCTGGCCGCGAACGTTGGGCGAGTTGGGATAGACGTGGTCGGATTGCAGCTTCTTGAAGCGCGCCGCCATGGTGCCTTCGGTATAGCCCAGCGGCTTCAGCAGCGCCTCCATTTCGGCCTCAATGCGCTGCACTTCGGAGAGGCCCTTCTGGTGGATCTGCTCGGCGGTCATGTTGGTGGTGGTGTAGCGGTGCAGATAGAAGGCGTAGGCTTCTATCCCCTTGGGCAGGCGGCGCAAACCGGCGTCGGGCGTGGCCTTGGCGCTGATGGTGGAGAGGTTATCGAGCGTGCGGCGATAGGACGGATAGAGCGCCCCGGCCACCAATTTGTTGGCGGCGGCAACTAAGGCCGGCGCGTCGGCGATTTGAGCTTTCTTCAGGCGTTGGGCGAAGTTGGTGACGATGATGTTCTGCTCGGGCGGCGGCGTCACAAAGCGCTGCATCTGGGACACCGTCTCGGCCAGGATAAACGACGGCGGGCGGATGCCCCGGCTGGCGCGCTCCCGCATGGTGTCGCTCTCTTTGTCGAGCAGCGGCGCGAAGGCCTCCAGACGTGCCATCCAATTGTCGGCGTCGCGGCGATTGCGGATGGGGTGCGTGTCGGTGAGCAACTGGGTGACGCCGGTTTGCGTGCCGCGCAACTGGTTGATGGGGAAATTCAGGTCAAGGAACGGGGCGGCTTCGACAATGTCCGTAAGCATCCAGTGGAGAACGTCGGCCGAGAGACGTTGGGCGGGCGTGAGTTTGGTGCGGTCGAATTTGGCTAATGACGTCAGACCCTGCTTGGCCCGCGCGACGCGGGCCGGGCCTTCCTGGGCGGACGGGCCGGAGAGCTTCCCATCGAGTACATCTTGCTCGGCGGTGGGGAAGAAGCGAGCGGCCGTGGCTTGTTCGGGATTGGCGCGCATCCAATCGGCGGTGAAGGTATCGAAGAACTGGTCAAGGGTGGGAGTTTGCGCGGCCAGTAGGGTGGGCGCCAGGGCGATCACTTCGCGGCGGGTCATGCGCGAAGCTTAGCACGGCCATACATGGCGGCCGCCAGTGCGGTGGCGAGCGAGGTCCAGGCGAACCAGTCGCCATAGCGCGTATAGGGCGTCTGCCGCGATTCGTAGAAGAAGGGAAGGAGCGTGGCCAAAGGCTGATAGGGCACGGCTTGGGCATGCATCTGACCATTGGGCGAGATCGACATCGTATAGCCATCGTTGGTGACGCGGAGGAGCCAGCGGCCGTTCTCCATCGCGCGCATGCGGGCGAGCGCAATATGCTGCTGCCGGGCGGCGGAGCGGGCGAAGTATCCGTCGTTGGTGAGGTTTACCAGCACTTCGGCGCCTTGGGCCGCGAACTGCCGGACGAAGTGCGGGAAGGCCGACTCGTAACAGATGAAGGTGCCCCAGCGGCCATTCACCACCACCTTATCGCCGGGCGCGAAAGTGCCGGCTTCGGTGGAGACCTTCTCCACCATGGCGGCGAAGGGCCAGGGGACGTACTCGCCAAAGGGCACCAGGTTCACCTTGTCATAGCGCGTGGCCGGATTGCCTTGCGAGTTGATGAACTGCGCGGAGTTACGCGGCGAGCCCGGCTGGGCGAAGGCGACCGTACCGAGGATCAGAGTGAGTTGGGCGTCCCGGGCGAGGCGATTGGCGGAGAGGCGGAAGGCGAGATCCGTATCGTAATAGATGCCGACGGGGACCTCGGGCCAAAGGATCGCCTGGGGCTTGGTGGCCGCTCGCTTCAGCGCTTGGCCTGAAAGATCGAAGAGCGGATAGTAGGGGTCGCGCGGCGGGTTACCTTCGTCGAAGTTGGGCTGGACGGCGATGGCGATTTGATTGGGCTTCGGCTCTGGCAACGGCGGCAGCAGCAGCGGCACGGCCCAGAGGGCGAGCCAAGCGAAGGCGCGACGGTCCTGAACGGCGATCAGGAAGGCGGCGGCGCTGAGGGCGAAGAGGAAGGAGAGCCCGTAGACGCCCGTGATCGGCGCGAGACGGGCCAAGTAGGCGGCGTCAAGGCCGGCGTTGCCGAGCGTGAGCCAGGCAAAGCCAAAGTCGCCGTGGGTGCGTTCGAGGCCGGTCCAGAGGGCGGCGATCAGGGGCGGCGCCCAAAAGGCGTACTTCAGTAACGGCCGGGCTAACACGGCAAAGACCGCCGCATGAAGTCCTTTGGCGAGGCTGAAGAGGATCAGCATCAACCAGGCGAGCCAAGGGTCCATTCCCCCGTGCCGGGCGAGGGTGCCCGCAATCCAATAGCAGGTGCCGCCCCATTGCAGGATGCCGGCGATCCAGCCCAGGCGGAAGGGCTGAGCGCCCCCGATCGCCCAGAGCAAAGGCAAGAGCGCAACGGGCGCCAGGTACGGGAATCCGCTCTGAATGGCGACCAGGATCAGCGCCGAAAGCACAGCCGAAAGAACCGGCGCGGTGAATGGCGGCCACACTTACTTGCTGGCCTCTTCGCTTACCATGTCAGCCATGTAAGAGCTGCGCACCAAGGGGCCAGCGAAGACCATCTTGAAGCCAAGCGACAGGCCATGGTCGCGATAAGCGTCAAACTCGGCGGGCGTCACGTACTGCTTCACGGCCATATTGCGGCGCGTAGGCTGCAGATACTGCCCGACGGTGGCGACGTCGGCGTGGCCTTGCTCGCGCAGATCCCGCAGCAGTCCGTGGACCTCGGCCGGCGTTTCGCCCAAACCGACCATCAGACCGCTTTTGGTAAGGGCTTGCGGGCGATACTGCTTGGCAAAGCGCAGCACGGTGAGCGATTGCTGGTAGTTGGCTTGCGGCCGCACGCGCTTGTACAGGCGCGAGACGGTCTCCATGTTGTGGTTGTAGACGTCGGGCCCGGCATCGAGCACCCGGGCGACGGCGTCCAGGTCGCCATTAAAGTCCGGCGTGAGCACTTCGACGCGGGCTTCAGGCAACGCGCGGCGAACGGCCTGGACGGTGAGCGCCCAATGGTGCGAGCCGCCATCGGGCAGTTCGTCGCGATTCACTGAGGTGATCACCACATAGCGGCACTGGAGCGCCGCCGCCATGCGGGCCACGTTTTCGGGCTCTTCCGGATCGAGCGCAAACTGCACCTTCCGCGGATCGGCCTTGGGCACCGAGCAGAAGCCACAGCCGCGCGTGCAGAGGTTGCCAAGGATCATGAACGTGGCGGCGCCACGGTTGAAGCACTCGTGGATGTTTGGGCAGCGAGCGCTTTCACACACCGTATGCAGATTCAACCGCCGCAAGTCGGCCTTCAGGTTGGTGACCGACTCAAAGTGCGTTTGGCCATGCCGCAGCCACTCGGGAAGGCGCGGCTGGGCGGTAGCGATCTGTACGAAGTCAGCCAAAGTACCAGTGTACTTGCTTACCTGACGATCACCATCAGGTTCACCAGTTTCCGGATGGTGCCAGAGGTGGCGGTGACGATCACCGGGTAGGAGCGGGCGACGGCATTGGGGCTAATCGCGAGCGTCAGCGCCAGCCGGTTGGGGCCAGGGAAAGAGGGCGTCATGGAGGTCTGCTCCGGCAGTCCGGCGACGCTGAATTCGATGCGCTGGTTGAAGCCGCCGACCGCCTCAATGTTGAGCACCACGGAGCCGGTGGCGCCTTTGTTGATGGTGACCGCAGCGGGCGTCGCGGTGACGTTGAAGGTGGCGTTGCCGGTGATGGTGAGTGCGAGGGCAGCGGTGGCGCTGAGGGTGCCATTGACGCCCCGGACGGAGAGGGTGATCGGCCCTGTGCTGACTGGCGTGTTGGCGGCGACGGTGAGCCTGAGGGTGACGCGCGTGCCGGGCGCGGCGCTGGCGGGAGTGAAGACGCCCGTCACGCCGGTGGGCAAGCCCTCCGCCGAGAGCGTGAGGGCCGATTTGTAGCCGGAGGCGGAAGAGATTTGCACCGCGACATTGCTGCTATTACCGGCAGTCAGTTGGACGGCGCCAGGATTGGCCGCGAGTTCAAAGGGGGCCTTGACGACGATCGGAATGCTGGAGTCCGCCGACATCGCCCCGACGGCGCCTCGCACCGAAAAGGCCGCCGTGAGCGCGGTGTTCGCGGCATTCGCCGCCGCGGTGAGCCTCAGGCTAACCGGCGTGCCGGGTGCCGCGGAGGCCGGCGTGAAGAGGGCCGTGACACCGGTCGGCAATCCGGTGGCCGTCAGCGCGACCGGGCTGGTGAAGCCGGAGGCAGCCGTGATCTGGACCGCCACCGTGGCCGAAGTGCCGGGGTTCAGCACGACCGCTTTGGGCGTCGCGGATAGGGTGAACGGGGCGCGCACGCCCAGCGTGAACGGAACCGTGATGCTCAAGGAGTTATTGACGCCTCTAATCGACGCTGCGACGTCGGCGCTGGTGATGGCGGCCGTTGTGGCCGCCGTGAGTCTCAGCGTTACCGCCGTGCCCGGCATAGCCGTGGCGGGCGTAAAGACACCGGTGACGCCCGGGGGCAATCCGGTAGTGCTCAGGGTGACGGCGCTCGAGAAGCCGTTCTCACCGGTCACCTGCACGGCAACACTGGCCGAACCGCCCGGCACAAGGCTGATGGCCCCGGGCGTCGCAGTCAGCTTAAAGGTAGGCGCGCCGCAAGCGCGGACGGCCTTATAAGCGTTCACGCGTCCGCCGGTGATCGTCTTGCCGGTAAGCGAAGCCACCGGGTCGAGATTGTCGAGGATCACTTTGCGCAGCGCGGCGGTATCGAGTTGACCGCAGGCGGCCAGCACGAGTCCGGCAATGCCGGAGGCGATGGGCGCGGAGAACGAAGTGCCGGAGACCGTGGAGTATTGGCCATTAGGCGACGTTGTCAATATGGAAACACCGGGCGCGCCGGCGTGGACGCTCTTCAAACCAAAGGCGGAAAAGCTGGCGATGCCGTCACGGTTGTCAGTGGCGGCGACGGTCAGCAGATTCGGCGCCGTAGTGTACGCGGCCGGGTAACCCGGCTTGACGTCGAGGTCATCGGGCATATTTCCCGCCGCCGCCACGAACAGCATGCCGGCAGCTTGCGCTTTCAGGATCTGGTCGAGTAGCGCTTGCGAGAAACCAGAGCCGCCCCAGCTATTGTTCAGGATCCGAATGTTGGCATCGGCACCCAATGCACGCTTCGCCTGGATGGCGAATTCAATGGCGCGGATGGCGGCGGCCGTCGAGCCCGAGCCGCTCGAGTTCATGAAG
>ENA-ORBV01002320-ORBV01002320.1-microbial-mat-metagenome-genome-assembly--contig:-NODE-2320-length-40338-cov-13.595812_pt1 | contig 40338 bp, 25 predicted proteins | sample MGYA00237777_ERZ505514 | MGnify/ENA primary metagenome ERZ505514 (study PRJEB26160, sample SAMN06269048) | microbial mat metagenome | isolation source: Oligotrophic lake microbial mat | place... | reverse complement strand
CTCGTCGAGGACGCCTTCAACGCCGCCATCGCGTCTCGGATACCTCCTCCCCGAACAGATTCTTCGTCTTCCTTCCCAGCGGCTGGCGGTGGGCTTCTGCACCACTCAGACCGCGGCGTGCAGTACACCAGCGGCCGCTACCGCCAGCTGCTCGTGCTGCACGGCGTTGAAGCCAGCATGAGCCGAACCGGCAACTGCTACGACAACGCCGTCGTCGAGTCGTTCTGGGGCAAGCTCAAAGCCGAGATGGTCTACCACGAGCACTTCCACACCAAGGACCAGGCCCGCGCCGCAGTGTTCGAGTACATCGAGGTGTTCTACAACCGCAGGCGGCTCCACGCCGCCCTCGACTACCTCAGCCCCGAAGCGTTCGAGGCTCGTAGAGTTGCATAGAAGTCTGTCAATGGAAACTGGGTCAGGTCAGACTTGGTTGGGGCAGGCCCGCCACATAACGCTCTGTTCTTCTTGAAAGGGAGCGGAAATGGATCATTCACAGCGGCTGGCGACAATCTCGACACCCTCGGTCACCCCGTGCTTGTGCGAGTCGGCGATTTCAATCGAGATGGCAAGCCCGACATGGTTACGCCTTGCTAAATCAGCGACAGCGTGTCGGTTCTGTTGAGCCACGGCGATGGACTCGCGCAGCCAGCGGTCAACTACGGAGTCGGAGCAGCCCCGATTGATATCGGCGTCGCGGATTTCAACAGCGATGGCCTGCTCGACTTGGCGGTAGCCAACCAGAATAGCAGCAACGTCTCTGTTCTTATGGGCAACGGCAACGGCATGTTCCAAGCGGCTGTGAACTTCGCCGCGATGCCTGATGCTCGCGCGCTGACCATTGGCGACATGAACGACGATGGACGACCCGACATTGTCGTCACGCACGGCGACAGCAATCAACTGTCGACTTTGCTCGGAGATGGCGATGGGAGTTTTCAGGCCGCCTCATCGCACCCCGCTGTCGGGAGTCCAAGGGGGGTTGCCGTTGGCGATTTCAACAACGATGGCAGCACGGACATTGTCGTTGCGAACTGGGATGGAAACAGCATCTCGGTGCTAATGCAGGTAGCTACACCGAGCCCCGTGATCACGCAGCAGCCCGTTCCTGCATCCGTCTTTTCGGCGACCACTGCGACATTCACGGTTGCAGCGACTTCTGGATCTGCCTTGACGTACCAATGGCGAAGAAACGGCTTGCCTCTGTCGGATGCTCCAACTGGAACTGGGTCGGTCATCACTGGCGTGACTACGCCGATGCTGACCATCAGCTACGCAGCAATCGCAGACAGCGGCGGTGCCTATGACTGCATCTTCTCCGACGCCTGCGTCTCGACGAGGTCTGATCCTGCGGGTCTTCGAGTAACTTCCAGTTGCCCTGCCGACTTCAACGAGTCCGGCACACTCAATGTCCCCGACATTTTCGCCTTCCTGTCGGCGTGGTTTGCTGGATGTCCATGAGCGGCTTCAACAGACCTCGTTGTCGGGGTCGCCAAGCTGGGCCATAGTCAGATCTGCCCGACGTCCCGTTACCCTAACAGCCAATCCGGTATTTGCTACCGGATTCAAGACCGGACTTCGGACCAGTAGGCACCAGAATCGCAACAAATCGACAGAAACTGGACAGATTTTCTTTTCTGTCGATCCGGTGGTTGCGGGTTCGAGTCCCGTCCGCCTCGCTTGAAAAGACCTCTCGGAAACGAGGGGTTTTTTAGTTTTTGAAGTCAGGACCCTAACGCTCAAATCCGGTATCGACTTGTGGTCGTCGGTTCGAGTACCGGATTCTGTCACGCTTGGGTTGAGCGGGCATTGGCTCTCAGCCATTCTCCTATGGCCTTCCAGTCTTCGACCTGTAGGGCCAGCGGACGACCACCTCGGCGTTCGGGATTCGTCGCCACGGGATGGTTGAGTTTGGCGAACAGCCTTGTCCGGTCAGGTGCAACGATGGGGACTGTGCGGTCCGCCGTTTTTAGCTTCGAGGCTGGGATGCTGTACACCGAGCAAAGCGACCGACCTGCAATTCTGCCGAGCGCAGTGATTGCCTGCGGCTGTAGCACACGAATCGTCTCGGTAGCGGGGAGGCTGTCTCCCCCGTTAGCCGGGGTATGTCGAGCTGGTCTTGTCGGTCTCCCAAACCGTGACGTGTCGGAGCTTGGCGCGTGGTGCCGCCGCTCTGACAGCCGGGGAAAGGAGTTCGAAACACACCCGGGCGATATTCTCAACCGATGGATTGATTCCGCCGCGTGCGGTGTTGAACTCGGCTGTGTCGTCGTTGAGATGGGTGTGGTCGAATCGGGCGATGATGTGCTCGACGGTGAGCCGCTCAAACTCGGCCAGGGAGAGTTCCGGCGGCCCGGCTTGTTGCACGGGCACCTCGACGCACGGCTCAACCCGGTAGTTGTGACCGTGCCCGCGAGGGTTGTTGCACTTGCCGAAAATCCGCCGGTTCTCTTCGTCCGAAAGCGTCGGCACGTGCAGCCGGTGTGCCGCGGCAAAATCGAACTGCTGCCGGAGCAGCGCGACGGTGGGAGCCTGGGGAGACATTTCGATCGAATAGTAGGGGCTCAGTTGCCAACGAACGGAGGCAATCGCGACACCCCCGGGCAACTCGCGGTCGAGTGAGCTGAGAGCTTCCTGCAGAACGATGGCGGGGTGCTCGCTCGGTCCCCGCGCACACGCGGCGGCGATGACGGGGATTGCCGTCGACCGCGCTGCGCGATCGATGTCTTTGATGTTGATGCAGTAGCCGGTCATGGGGTCGACCTGGCCGCGGCATCGAACATCGAGCTCGTAGTGCCGTCCGAGACCCAACATCGAAGGAAACGACGCGAACGAGTTGTGCGCGGGCTCGCCAAACGATGCGGCACCGTCATTGACGCTGAATCGCACTGTGCGGGTGAGTTCGACCATGGATCATGGTAGGGGTATTGGGTATCGGCGAAACACGCGCGTACCATGTCCGTGTGGTACGATGACGATCGATGCGAGGTAGCTACCGATGGATAGTGCTTCAGGTCATGCTGGTCAGGAGTCCGCGGCCGCGAGCATCCGTGCGAGGTTAATTGCGGCCAATCGACGGTTCTATGCCAACGACTCCATCGCGGAGTTTATCCTGCCGGGCGAACTGGAGAGGCTGCAGGCCGAAGTTCAGGAGAATCTCCAGGGGGTCCTTGATGCGCTCGTGATCGACACTGCCAGCGACCACAACACCCGGGACACTGCCAAGCGAGTCGCGAAGATGTTTGTGACCGAGGTGTTCCGTGGGCGATACGTGCCGATGCCGCCGGTCACGGAGTTCCCAAATATTGAGCGCCTGAATGAGCTGATGATCGTGGGCCCGGTGACGGTTCGCAGCGCCTGCTCGCACCACTTGTGCCCGATCATCGGACAGGTGTGGGTGGGCGTCATGCCCAATGAGCACTCAGCGCTGATCGGCCTTTCGAAGTATGCGCGGCTTGTGGAGTGGGTGATGGCCCGGCCGCAGATCCAGGAAGAGGCCGTCATCCAGCTCGCCGACTTGCTCCAGGAAAAAATGCGTCCGGACGGCCTCGCGATCGTCCTCAAAGCCGACCACTACTGCATGCAGTGGCGCGGCGTGAAGGACATGGACTCGAAGATGGTCAACAGCGTCATGCGCGGCAGTTTTCTGAAGAACCCCGACCTTCGGCGCGAGTTCCTGTCGCTCCTGCACGACAGCGGCCAATCTTAAGAGGAATCACCATGCTGGTACGTCTCCTATACGCGAGCAAAGCTCGGGACCCGATCACCAACGAGACTATCGCGAGCATCCTGTCCCAATCCCGCAAGAACAACCCGGAAACGGGAGTGACCGGCGTGCTGTGCGTCTGCCACGGGGGGGTGTTTATCCAGGTGCTTGAGGGCGGGCGCGATGAGGTGAACCAGCTCTACAGTAAAGTGCTCCACGACAACCGGCACATCGATGTGACCCTCCTTGACTACGCGGAAATCCCGGAACGCCGGTTCTCGGGTTGGCGGATGGGTCGGGTCGACCTCGACAAGGTCAACACAGCGGTCGTGCTGAAGTACTCCGAGAAGCCGCGGCTCGACCCGTTTGGAATGTCCGGCACCGTGGCGCTCAAGCTGCTGGAGGAGCTGGCAAGCTCGGCGTCGATCGTGGGCTAAGTTTGGTTACTCGCGAGAACAGCGCGGCTTTGACATTGCATCACTCTTCATGATTGTGGTCGTTCGCGAGCACGTCGGACCACCTCGCTGAGCACGCTTCCTGCCGCCGCGACACCGCTCAAATACGCCCCCTCAACACGGCCGCCATGTGCCCAATCCCCGCACGCGGCGATAAGACGCTCGCGATCAACGAGACATCCTTCATTTGTTCGCTGGTCCGTGTTCGCGAATCTCCACCGATGCGTTTTGAGCGTGATGGTCGGCGATGCCGGGACGCGAAGTGCTTCAAAGAAGGCTCTGAGCAACTCGTGGGCAACCTCATCCTTGTCCCGCTCGATGTTCGCTTCGCTCCAGCCGGGCGACGCGTGCAACACCCATGTCTCACGCGGAGGCCTTTTGGGCTTTGATGAGTCCCGTGCGACCCACGAGAGTGGAGCACTGTCGAGCCCGCTTTCCAGGTTGACAAAGACGCCGTCGAAATCGATTGGCACGCGCGCGTCAAACGACACCATCGCTGACCAGCACGGCCGCATCCTGACCGAGATCGCCTGATCACGAAGTTTAGGAGAATCGATCAACAAGTCCGCGGCTTGGGGTGCTGGCAATGCAACGATGACCGCGTCGAACATGCCAAGGTCCGTGTTCTTGTCGTCCTTGAGGGACCAGCGGCCTTCGGCGAAGTGAGTCGTCACGACCCGGACACCGAATCGCACCTCACCGTGGCCCCCAAGTGTTTCGACAAGGTGACGCACCACCGCGTTCATTCCAGGAATGCCGACGTATCGCACCCGATCATTCGACGTTTCGGTGATGGTGCCAACGGAGTTCATCTGCCCAATCCGGCCACGCCATCGACCGGCGATGCCATCGTGCACCCAGCTCTCAACGAGCCGCTCGAACCGCTCGTCCTTTGTCGTGAAGTACTGAGCGCCGTGGTCGAACCACAGGTCGTCCTGACGGCGGGTGCTCATGCGACCGCCCGGGCCACGGCCCTTGTCAAAGACCATGACGTCGGCGTTCTGATCCGCCAGCGTCCGCGCGGCAGCCATCCCCGCCATTCCACCCCCTACCACTGCGACGCGCAGATTGTCTCCCGACGAGGTCACGTTCATCTCCCCAGTGTATTTGTGCAGGGCCATCCGAGCGGCGTGTTCGTGAAGTGGGCGACCATGATGGCCACCCATTCCCGGGCAGAGCGAGAGGATGTGGGACCACCTACCGACATGAGAGCACCGCCTCCGCCGCGCGGCGTCCCGACTCCAGAGCGCCGTTAATCGAGGCGTTGTCGACATGGTCACCGGCTACGAAGACGCGGTCGGCTTTCGTCATTACGGATCGACGCGGCATCGCCAATGCCGGGGCATCCTCGCTCGGCAGCGCGTGTTCAATGAAGTCGGTTCTGAGGTGTCGCCAGTCATCCACCTGGCCTCCGAACCACTCCCGCAACTGCGAACGAACTCTTGGTACGAGGATCGAGTCGTGCAGCGACGGATCATGCGGCGCGACCACCGACGCGGAGATCAGCGAGCGTCCCGGGGGAGCGTATTGTGGTTGGACGTTGGAGATCACCGCCACATGGTTGGCTGGTCCGGTTCCATCGCCATCGATATAGAGGATCGGCTCGCGCGACGGGGGTGTATCGGCGGCGAAGCTGAGCGATGCCGTCGCCTTCCAGCTCGGCGACGGCAACCCTGGCAGCAGCTTTGCCGCGGTGCCGCCGTCGGTGGCAACGACGATCGCCGAGGCGTGGAGAGTCTCCCCGGAGGTCAATGTCACCTCGCCCGGACGAATGGAGGACACAACATGCCCGGTTCGCAGAGCCGACGAATCGAGAAAGTCGGCGAGCTGCCCCGAGATGGCCTGCATCCCCGCTGCGGGGAGCGAGGCTCGACCTCTGGCGAACATGCGGTACGTCGATCGAAACTTACGGGCCGATGTCTTGAGCGATCGGTCGAGAAACACCCCGCCAAAGAACGGCCGGAAGATGCGATCGATAGCACGAACGCTGATGCCAACACCGCGAAGGAGCTCTTCGGTGGTCTGTTCCGGGGCGCTCCAGCAGCGTGCCTCGCTGGCGAGCCGCAGCGATGTATCGAGAAGCGCGATCGCGGGTACATCCCGTGCGGTCATCAGAGGCGATCGAAGCATGCCCAGCAGCGCCAACGGCGCTCGGAGCGGGTCCGCGATACGCCAGAATCGCCCCTCGAATCGGACCATAGCGCCTGGGACGAAGGACCGAAGCTCAAGCGCGGGAATCTGCAAAACGCGTTGCCCTTCGGGATACGCGGTCAGGTAGACCTGGAATCCCCGGTCAATCTGGAACGCGCCACCATCCGCTTCGATCCTGTCGGTCCTCACCCGACCTCCGACGCCGTCGGAAGCGTCCAAGACGATCACCTTCAAGTACTCGCGGCGCAGGGCTCGGGCGCACGCCAGACCTGCAAGCCCGGCGCCCACGATCACCACTGGCCTGTCAGTGCGTCCGGTCATACGCCACGATCTTAGAGGTCCGCGGCTTTGCGGAAACCCGGACCCGGAAATGAACGGAAGCGCTACTCGAGAAGCCGACCGGTCACGAGCAACTCATCACCCGCCTCCCAGTCCGGAAGTCCCTCGGTGGCCTTCGGCACTGGCACGGACTGAATGTCCATGCCGCCGTCTGGCGTGGACTTCACTCGAGTGTTCTGACCAGAACCGAGCACGCCGGGGTGGTCGGTCCGCTGGTGAGCGCCGCGACTCTCTCGCCGCTCAAGTGCCGACCGGAGTGTGGCTTCGGCGGCAATGATGGAACCGCGAAGGTCGAGAGCGACGCCAAGATCCTGATAGCCCTCGGACGATGGACGAACATCTACCTGGTCGACTGTTGCGGCGATGGATGCAAGCTTTGTGAGCCCCGCCCTTATCGGCTCCTCCGACCGCACAACGCCGCAGTGCTCCCACATCAGGTCGCGGATCGCTCTCTGGAGTGGCCGAGCCATCTCGGACCCGGGCCGGATCACATCCGAAAGCCGGTCCAGCGCACTGCGAATCGAGTTGCGGTCTCGGACTTGGGCATCCGTCTCGATGCTGAGGCGAGCTGCTGCTTCGCCGGCCCGCCGGCCAAACACGAGCGTCTCGGCGAGCGAGTTCCCGCCGAGACGGTTTGCGCCGTGCACGCCGCAGGTCGCCTCGCCCGCGGCGAAGAGGCCATCCACATCGGTCGCGTGTGTCTCAGCAGACACCACCACGCCTCCCATCGAATAGTGAGCTGTAGGTGCAACTTCCATCGGGGAGCGGGAGATATCCAGCATCTGCGATTCAAGAAACTGCCGGTACATCCGGGGCAGCTTCTTGATGATGAAGTCCTTTGGGCGGTGAGAGATGTCCAGGAACACCCCGCCGTGTGGTCCGCCGCGGCCGGCCAAGATCTCCGAGTAGTTCGCTAGCGCCACGCGGTCACGCGTGGATAGCTCCATCCGCTTCGCGTCGTAGCGCTCCATGAATCGCTCGCCGTTGCTGTTCGTGAGATAGCCGCCTTCGCCGCGAACCGCTTCGGTCACCAATGTGCCGGCCCATTCCTCCGGCGCGACCATGCCCGTGGGGTGAAACTGAACCAACTCCATGTCCCCGAGCGAGCATCCGGCGCGGAAAGCGAGAGCCATGGCGTCGCCGGTGTTCTCGTCCCGACGCGAGGAGCTCCTCCGCCAGATCCGCGTATGTCCTCCACCCGCGAGCACCACGGCGTCGGCACAGAAGACCGTCTGATCCCCGGTCGAGAGGTCGAAGCCAACGGCGCCGAAGCAACGCCCATCGCGCACCAGGAGTTCAGCGATGTACATCTGCTCGACGACGGCGACGTCCGTCTGCATCAGACGAGAAACGAGCGTTCGAACGATCGCTCGTCCCGTATAGTCGCCTGCGTAGCACGTCCGCCGGTACTTGTGGGCGCCGAAGAATCGCTGATCCAGCTTGCCTTCGACGGTCCTCGCAAAGGGACATCCCCACGATTCGAGTTCACGGACGGCGTCGGGTGATTCCCGGGCCAGCAGTTCAACCGCCCTGGGATCGCCGAGCCCATACCCCTCGCGCATCGTGTCGACGTAGTGCTGTTCCCAGGAGTCTTGCGGGTCGACCGTCCCGAGTGCGGCGTTGATCCCACCCGCCGCAAGCACGGTGTGCGGATCTGATCTGGTGCGTTTGCCGACGAGCACGACATCGCATCCAGCCTCATCAGCCGCGATCGCGGCCCGGATTCCGGCTGCACCTGTTCCGATCACGAGCACGTTGCACACAATGCGGTGTTGCTGCGTCTTCCCCATGCCTTTGCATTCGTAGCAAGGCGACCGAGAGATTCGCTCGCAGCTGGCTAACAACCGTCGACGTCCGAGGGCGGCGAGAGGCGCAGTCGGCCAAGTATCCCATCGGGGGAAGTAGGTGGACGTTTCCCGGGTACATCGGCTCGATTCCAGGCGAAGAGAGCTTGGAAACTCACCACGGATCACAAGCAGAGAGCCGACGGGTCTTGATGGGCTGGCATCTAAATCCCTGAATCCATCGAACCCTATTTCGATGGGACTCACCGCTCTTCAACTCGCACGGAATGATCGAGCGATCGCCTCATGGATGCGAGCCCACGGCGTAACCTTTCTGCGGGTTTCGGTCGCCATCGTGTTCATCTGGTTCGGTCTGCTCAAGCCGCTCGGCGTGAGTTCCGCGAACGAGCTCGTTGAGCGAACGGTGTACTGGGTGGACCCTCTGTGGTTCATTCCATTCCTCGGATGGTGGGAAGTCGCTATCGGTGTGTGCATGCTCTGGCGACCGCTCATCCGCGTATCGATTGCCCTCTTGGCTCTTCAAATGCCGGGCACATTCCTCCCGCTGGTGCTTCTTCCGGACGTCTGCTTTGTGCACGTGCCCTGGGCTCCAACTCTTGAAGGGCAGTACATCATCAAGAACCTAGTTCTCATCAGCGCCGCGATTGTGATCGGCGGCACAGTGGGTGCCCGAGAGCAAGTGACTGAACGGCGTCGCGGCCGCCCCGAAGTGGAGCCGTTCTGACCGCTCGCCAGAGGGCTCGATGGAGCGGATCCCGCGCACCGACCATGTGACACTTGAGCGTCGCGGCTTCACTGGCAGAGAGTGCGCTCCGTGTGTGCGACGGATGACTTGCCGTGAATCTGACCCAGCGTGGAGAGCGAAATCTCAGGTATGAAAGACGACATCGTTATTCCCCATGATCGCCTTCTGGACGCCGTGGATTCTGTGCTCGCGGGCTTGGCCGAAATGGGCCAAGGGCACGCTGGGATGATGCCATCGTCGGTTTTGGGGACAGCCGATCAACCCAGAGCTTTCTGCAATCTCACCAGAGACGAAGTCATCGCAGCAGAACGCTTTCTGTTTCGATGCGGTATGTTGTCCGATCCGCGCGTTCCGCCTTCGCAAACCGTAGAGTAATCACATCTGCTCCACACGCCCCGCTTGAACCGAAAGGATCCCGACAATGGCCGACCCTGTTCAGACCAACTCGTGGCCGGACCTGGCGATTGGTCTCTATGACCGTTTGACCGGCCGCAACGCTGAGATCACGTACGAGTTCGCGGACATGCGGATCAAGATTCCAAGCGGCACTGGGCCCAAGGCAGAGCACGCCGAGTGGGTCTTGAGCGGCACGGTGAAGATCCGTACGAAGGACTCGGGTGCCCGCCCAAACTGACGCTGGTCGGCCGTATCGCCGGAACGGTGGACGGTCGGCCATGGCTTCTGAGCGGCGATGAGCGTGCACTCACGCTTGAGCTCCCAACTCTCTCTGTTGCTCTGAAGCTCCGTTCGACCTTTTCGCGGCTTCCTGCCGGTTTGACGCGCGTTTCAAGCATGATTAAAGTGCCGTTGAAAGTGCGAGTTGGCCGGTTGCCGGCTGTGACGTTTGGCCCACAGTCGTTCCTCCTACGGCTCCTGCTCCCGAGCTGGAGTGCAGCGAGGAAGGCTGTGTGACGCAGTCGGACGTCGTCAAATCTCTCGTGTCGGTGACGGGAGCCACGGGCTATGTCGGCGGTCGACTTGTTCCGCTGCTGCTCGATGCGTGTTTCCGTGTTCAGTGCATCGTCCGCGAGCCAAGGAAGATTGCCGATAGGCCGTGGAGGTCACATTCTGATCTCACTGTCGAGCAGGGAGATCTCTCCGACATCTCCGTACTGACACGCCAGCTCACGGGGTGCTCGGCGGCGTACTACCTCGTTCACTCCATGGAGAGTAGCGGCAAGGAGTACGCCAAGCGCGACCTGACTCTGGCGGCGAACTTCGCCGCAGCAGCCGCTGCGGCTGGCGTGCAACGAATCATCTATCTCGGCGGTCTTGGAGAGGTCGGCAACGGTCTCAGCGAGCACCTGAGCTCGCGCCGTGAGGTCGAGCGAGTTCTTGCGGCTACCGGTGTCCGAGTGACGGTGTTCAGGGCGGCGATGGTCATCGGGTCCGGGTCGGCATCCTTCGAGATCCTGCGATACCTGGTTGAGCGGCTTCCCGTCATGGTCACCCCATCGTGGGTCAAGACCGAGTCGCAGCCGGTCGCGATCGCGGACGTGCTTCACTGGCTCGTTCGATGCCTGTCGGTACCGGAGACGGCGGGCATGACGCTCGAAATTGGAGGGGCGGATGTTCTGCCGTACCGCGAACTGATGTGCATCATGGCGGAGGAGTTGGGACTCCGCCGGCGGGTGATCATCCCGCTGCCGATCCTCACGCCCCGGCTCAGTTCGGGATGGATAAGCCTGGTAACCCCCGTCTCGTACAGGATCGCGCGACCGCTGGCCGAGGGACTGCGGAATCGTGTCGTGGTGACCAACGACGAAGTGCAGCGCCTGATGCCGCATAGAGCATTGGGGGTTCGCGAGGCGATCAGTCAGGCATTGGAGCAGGTTAGCGGCAACTCGGTCGATACACGCTGGTCCGTGGCGGGCCCGGTTCCGGGTGACCCGGAGTGGGCGGGCGGCACCGTCTTCATCGACGAGCGGTCCATCGTCATTCGTACATCGGCAGAAGAGGTGTTTCACGCCGTGTCCCGGATCGGCGGCGGGCACGGGTGGTATGCCGGAGATGTGCTCTGGCGGATCCGCGGCTGGATGGACACATTGGTAGGCGGTCCCGGCCTCCGTCGAGGTCGTCGAGACCCGGATCGGGTCGAGTTTGGCGAGACGCTGGACTTCTGGCGGGTGATCGGCGTCGAGCGGGGACGCTCTCTCTCCTTGCTCGCGGAGATGAAGCTGCCGGGAACAGCGACGCTGAACTTTGCGATCGCGCCCGAGACTGGCGAGATCGGGACCGCCCTCACGATGACGGCTCGATTCAGGCCCAAGGGCATCCTCGGAATCCTCTACTGGTACAGCGTGCTCCCTCTCCACAACGTGGTGTTCGGAGGTTTGCTCCGAGGGATCAAGCGACAGGCGGAAGCGCATCGACTCAAAGAGCAACCTTGGGAGTCCGGGCAGACGAAGCCGACGGGCTACGGGCGGGCTCGGCTCTGGTTGGGTATCAGCGGGGTGGGGAGCATGGTCGTGTTAGCCACGGCCTCGCTTATCCTCGATGTGCCGCATCGGCTTGCGAGGGTCTTCGACGAATCACCCGCCAGTCAGATACTCATGCTGCTCGCATTCGTTCTTGCCTACGCGATCGCGCAGGCCCCCTTCGACCTGTTCGGCGGATACCTGCTGCCCAAGCGTTTCGGCAGGGCACACCCGTCGGCTGGGCGGTTTATCCAGAACCTGCTCCGTGGAGCATCTCTGCACGCCGTGCTGTTGCTGACCTCGGGTGTCGCGCTGTTTTTCGCCGGGCGATACTTCGGTCTCATCGGCACGATAGCAACCGGCGTACTGGTCTCCGTCGTGCTGCTAATGATCCGCAAGCCTCTGGCCAGAATGATTGCATCGCTCAAAGAATGCAAGAAGATTGTCAACACCGGTCACGGTGAGTACAAGCTTCCATCAATACGGGTGATCGAGAGCGCCGACGAGGGATTCACTGGTGGCTACACGGGTGTGATTCGGCCGCGTGAGGTGATCCTTCCAGCCCGCTGGATCGACGAACTCACCGAGCAAAGTCTCCAAGTGGTGACACAAAGGCGAAGACTTGCCGTACGGACCGGAGCATGGTTGCGTGGACGCGTGCTGGCGCTGGTCTTCACATGGATCGGCATCGCACTGGCTGCCTTTCTGGTGGGTGCGGAAAAGGTGGGAACCGGTGAGGGGGTCATCACGTTCAGTCTCTGGTTTACACTCTGGTCGTTTCTCGGGCTGCTGACGCTTCCAACCCCATCACGAGCAGGTGTCATCGAAGTGGACGCCGCGTTGCAGGCATCCGGCGTTGATGTGGGCGCACTCAACGATGCCGTTCAGTGTCTGGATGCGTTCCAAGACCGGGAGCCAGAGCGTCCCGCAGGAGTGGAGATGATTTTCCATCCCATTCCGGCCGTTCGCAATCGGATCGAAGGCCCACTGGCAAAGCGCCGACGCGGTTTCCTCGACGCGGCCCGCACATCGGTGTTCCTCAGCGCCTCGGGCCTGGGGCTTCTGGGGAGAGCGGTACACTGCAACTGCGGCAGGCCGGCCCTTTGGGTGTTTCTTCCATCAGACTGAACCACTACACGCTCCATCATGTTCAACCAGTCACGCGGTTCAAGCCTGGCCGCGGTCATCCCGGACGATTCCGAGCTTCTTGCGGAGCATGTCGGCGTCGATGGTGATCTGCGTGCGGAACTGCGGGGTCATTCGGTCCACGTTCTTGAGGATCATCGCCATCCGCTGGTTGTGGCCCAGTTGCTCGCGGGTGCGGATCAGGAAGTCCCAGTAGAAGACCGTGACGGGGCAAGCCGAAGGGCCGCTGCGCTCGGCCGGGTCGTAGCGGCAGGTGGTGCAGTAGTTGCTCATGCGCTCGATGTATTTGCCGCTGGCCGCGTAAGGCTTCGTGCCAACCAGGCCGGTAATGCCTTTGGCTGCGCCCTTGCGCCGATCGGCGTGCATGACCATTCCCAGCGCGTTGGGGAGCGTGACCCAGTCCACTCCGTCGACGAACATGCCGAGGTACCAGTCGCTCACGGCCCGGGGGTGGACGCCGCTGATGAGTGCGAAGTTGCCGGTGACCATCAGCCGCTGGATGTGGTGTCCGAAGCCGGTATCCAGCACCTGACCGACGCACGCCTTCATACACGCCATGTCGGTGTCGGCCGTCCAGTAGAAGGTTGGTAGTTCGCCGTGCTGGTCGAGCCCGTTGCGATCGGCGTATGTGGGGCCTTCGAGCCAGTAGACGCCGCGGATGAACTCGCGCCAGCCGATGATCTGCCGCACGAACGCTTCGACGGATTGCAGCGAGGCTTTGCCGGACTCGTACGCCTCGATGGCCCGCTCGCAGCACTTGCGCGGATTGAGGAGCTTGAGGTTGAGCGAACTGGAAAGCGTGGAGTGAAACAGCGTTGGCTCGCTGGTCCACATCGCATCCTCGAAGGGACCGAACTGGGCGAGACGGTGCGTGATGAAATCGTCGAGCGCGGCCACAGCCTGTTCACGGGTGACAGGCCATGCGAAGGAGTCTGCGACGCCGGGCAGGTCGGGGAGTACGCGGTTCAAGGCCGCGAAAACGGTGCGGGTGATGTGATCGGGCTTGAAAGTCATCGGCGGACGCGGCCGCGGACTAGGGCCTTGCTTGCCGAGGGGCAGCCGGTTCTGCTTGTCGAAGTTCCACTCGCCGCTGGCGGGCTTGGCGCTTTTGCCCGTACCTTCCATGAGGTAGCCGGTCTTGCGGCGCTGCTCGCGGTAGAAGAACTCCATCGTGAGCGCGGTGCGGCCCTTGGCCCAAGTGGCGAACTCTTCAGGGGTCGTAAGGAAGTGCTCGTCAGGCAGGATTGTGAGCGGGATGCCGGTGGAGTCGCGGACGCCTTCGAGCATCGCCATCACGCGCCACTCACCCGGGTGCGTGCAGACGATCTCGGATGGCTTGAGCGCTGCGGCGGCACGCGAGATCTCCGTCTCGAACGCGCCAGTGTTCTCGGGGTCGTCAAGGGTGACGTATCGGACTCGGACCTTTCGCCGGGTCAACTCGGCGGCGAAGTGACGCATGGCCGACAGGAAGAGGGCGGTCCGCTGCGTGTGGCTGGGGACATGAAGCGACTCGGTCGCGACTTCCATCATGAGGACGGTGTCGTCTGTTCCAAGCGAGCGGATGAGGGCGGCATCCAGATCGAGCTGGTCTCCGAACAAAATGACCAGTCGTGCCCGGGCGGGCTGGGGCGGAGGGCGCTTCGAGGAGAAAGCGGAAGCACGCGGCATTAAAGTGTATCGTACGATAGAGAGCGGAGTTCGTTACCGTCGCCGAAGGATCGTTTCGTGCCCAATCACCACCTGCCCACCAAGCCCTGCGCATACTGCAAGCGAGAGTTCGCCTGGAGAAAAAAGTGGGAGCGAGACTGGGAGCGTGTGAAGTACTGCTCAAAGACGTGCGCGGCGGCAGCAAAGGCGGGGATCCGCGGGTAGAAGCCGCCGCTCGCAACTTTCGGGCCGCAAGGGCATTGCCGCCGATGTCGCAGGGCGGTCATCGATGCTCCTTTGAGGTTCGGAGTCGCGCCCGTCTCTGCGTTAAGGCTCGAATAGCTCGCGAGTGATGGGCTGGTGGGCATTTGCCTGATGTCGCAACCTCCAAGACGATCAACGCGGACTTTGTCGGCTCGACTCCAGGTACACGCGGTCCATCGCCCGACGAAAGATCCACGCCCTGTTCGTAGCATCCTTCTCGGCTTGGCCTTCCGCGAGCGCCAGGCGCAGCCGCTCAACAGCGTCGTTTCCCACAGCGTCGGACGCCAGATCAATGATCGCGGCGATCGTCACCTCGTAGATGGCAGCGCACGCTTCTGGCTTGCCATCATTGAAGATCGGGACGCCTCGTTCGATCGCCAGTTCCACAAGCCCCGAAACGCCCAACGCAGACTCCTTGATCCCTTCCGCGGGCACGTTCTTGGCGGCCGACGGATCAGGAACGATCACGCGATCGATGATGTGGATGACACCGTTCGACGCTTCGATGTTGCCCGTGATGATGCCCGCGCCAGCCACCCTGATGTGTCCGTCAATCAGCGAGAAGGAGACCGCATCGCGGCCGAGCAGCGTCCGAGCGGATCGTTGGGCGATCATGTCGCTGCGCATGATCCGGCTGGGGATCATGTGGGCACCGAGTACATTTGCCAACTGGGACGGATCGGCCATCAGTGCCTTGATCTGTTCTTCGCCCAGAGCGGAGAACGCGTCGTTGGACGGAGCCAGCACGGTCCACGGCCCCTCGTTCTCACTTCCGAGTTGTGTGGCAAGGCCCGCCGTCGTGACCGCCGTGAGGAGTGTGGAAAGTCTCGGATCCTGGCTCACGATCTCGGCGACGGAGCGAGTTTCAGGCATCATGACGCGATCGATCACGTACACGATTCCCCTGTCGAACTGGACATCCGTCTTCACGAACAATGCGCCCGCGATGGTCAGCCCTTCTCCATCGATGGCAAGGTTCTGGCCCGACAGCGCAAGAACGTTTCGGCGCTGCAGAAGCGAACCTGAATCGAGGGCCATGGGAAGCACGTGATGCTTGAGAATCGTCCGAAGCGTCGGCCGCCCATCCTCGCTTGTGAGGAACTTTACTGTCTCGGCAGGAAGCGCCGCGAAGGCCTTGTTGGTCGGAGCGAAGACTGTGACGCGGCCGTCGGCTGGCAGTTGAAGGCCGGAGACTTCGATGAGCGAGAGAAGCGTCGTCAGGTCGGCGGTCTTCGCGACTGCCGCCAAGGTCGAGTCTGCCGCAGGCGCTCCCTCTGCGGGGCTGATTGCCCGGACGAAATCGACGTCAAGCTGAAAGACCCCGGGCTTCTTGTCTGCAAGGGTCACGCCGATCGACTCCACGAGCGCCGGGGTGAGCTTCGGTGCGTTGGGGACAAGACGGCCGAAGCTGTGGAGACGAAACTGCTCGAAGGGCAGCCGGAGCGTGACCCACTCGCCCGCTACGGTGTCAAACTTGGTCTGGAAACTCCCGGCCATCATGCGGACGTCCGAGCAGCGCACATCAAACTGGTACGTCCGGCCGTCACCGCGGACTCTCGCTTCGATGCCGATGGCGTCCTTGAGTGACGCTTCGGGCACCGTTGTCTGCATCTGCGAGAATCCGCCGTTGTTCTCCAGCGACAGCTCGCCGGAGAACCTGAGGATGCCCGCTTCGGGTTGTGTCACGCGCCCCGTCGAGCGTCCGCCCATGACCCCATCCAGCACGATGCGCCAACCGGCGACGCCGTTCTCGAACTCGATGTTGACGGGCTGTGCCGCGGCGACGGAGCACAGAGACAGTGCGGATACGATGGCGAGAAGATACTGCATGCGAAACTCCTCAGCAAAGCGGGTTCGACCACGGCATCTGTTTGGATTCACTGGTGGTCAGGAATCGCGTCGGAGTGGGCGAAGAACCTCGCGATCGTCTGTGTCTGCGTATCCGTGGGCACAGGTTTCGACTCGAAAGGCATCTGAACACGGTGCACGTCGAATACGCTAGGACAAGCCAGCGTTTGGGAGGAGGTGCACTATAGCGGCGTTTTCGAAGAGTTCGGAGATTCAAGCAAGTGCGCACGACGTCTTTACGTGGCATCAGTCTCCCGACGCGCTCAAAGAGTTGATTCCGCCTTGGGAGCAAGTGACCGTCGAGCAGCAACCCGCATCGTTGGTCGACGGGGCGCTCGCTGTGCTCGTGCTGCACATCGGCCCAATGGAGTTGCGATGGGTCGCGCGGCACCGGGACTTCATCGATCGCTGCGAGGAAGGGGGCGAGTTCACCGACGGGCAAGTCTCCGGTCCGTTCGCGTCGTGGATACATCGGCACATGGTGCGGGCGACGGGACCAGCGAGCTGCGTGCTTGAGGATCGCATCGAGTATGCGATTCTGCTGGGGCGGCTCGGAGAGCTGATTGCGGGCTGGCATGCGCGGAAGAAACTGAAACGGATGTTTGATTATCGGCATGATGCGACCATCTCGGCGCTACAGGCATCGAGGAGTAACCGTGGCCAGTGACATTCCGCGAACAACTCTGAACCAGGCGTGGATGCGTCGCTGGCTCGTGGCCGCTGGTGCCTACAACGTTGTGTGGGGGGCCGCGATGGTCCTTGCGCCGATCTGGACGCTGAAGATGTTGGGTGTGTCGCCACCGACCACGGAGTTGTGGCCGCAGTTGTGGGCGTGCATTGGGATGATCGTGGGTGTGTATGGGCTGGGCTACTTGATCGCCGCTCGGGATCCGGTGCGACATTGGCCGATCGTGCTGGTGGGCCTGCTGGGAAAGATGTTTGGTCCCATCGGCTTTGTCGACGCGGCGATGCGAGGCCAGCTCCCGTGGTCGATGGGCGTGACGATCCTCACGAACGACCTGTTGTGGTGGATTCCGTTCTCGATGATCCTGTGGCACGCCGCGCGGGTTGCGCAGCCATCGCTGCCCGCTGGGGAGGTCTCTCTCGACGCGGCGCTGGATGGGCTGCGCGATGACCAAGGCCGAGCGCTTCGCGCTCTAACGGACGATCGGCACACACTCGTGGTGCTACTCCGACATTCTGGCTGCGCATTCTGCAAGCAGACGCTTTCCGATCTCGCGAGGCAGCAAGCCGATATCGAGAAGGCTGGTGTGGGCCTTGCGGTGGTGGGCATGACGGCGTCGTCCGAGGGGCTTCGTGCACTCGGCCAGCAGCATGGACTCACCTCAGCGACCTGGTTCGCGGATACCGATCGGCTGCTGTACCGGGCCATGGAGCTAGGGCGCGGATCGTTCCTCCAGCTCTTTGGTCCGCGTGTCTGGTTCGGTGGTGTGCTTGCCGCTTTGCGGGGGCACGGCATCGGCAAACTTGAGGGCGACGGTTTTCAGATGCCTGGGGCATTCGTGATCCATCGTGGCCGCGTGGTTCGCGCATACCGCCATGCCACCGCGGCCGATCGCCCGAACCTCAAGGAGTTGGCGTGCCCGATCAACTAGTAGCATTGATCCCGATAGCCCATGCCAGCGCGACGTGGTTCATGGTCGGACTGATCTGGTTCGTCCAGATCGTGCATTACCCGATGATGGGAGTGGTCACTGCCGACGCATGTCCGGCATTCGAGAAAGCCCACCAGCGGCGAACGACATTGATTGTCGGGCCGGTGATGCTCTTGGAAGCTGGTTCTGCGCTGCTGCTCGTCCTAACGCCGCACGCACAGTTCGTCGGCATGCCGATGGGATGGATCGGCTTGGCTCTTCTCGCTCTCATTTGGGTCTCGACCTGTGCCGTGCAGGTTCCCCTGCACGCCAGGCTGGCATTGGGCTTCGACAGAGCAGTGTGGCACCGGCTCGTGGCTTCAAACTGGTTGCGGACGATTGCTTGGAGCGTTCGGGGGATCATTGCTCTCGTGTTGTTGAGATAGGCATGTGGCATTGGGATGAGCCGGGCACAACCCGTCCCACAAACAAGGAAAGATACATTATGAAGGATCAAAAGTGTCTCGTCATCGGTGCAGCAGGGGGTATCGGTCGAAGGCTCGTAGAGCTGCTCCATCGTGACGGCTGGTCTCTGGTTCTCGCGGGCCGGACACTGGACGCGCTCAAGGAAGTGGCCGCGACATGCGCGGGTCAGACGGCTGTTGTGGACGCGCGGGACTTTGACGCGGTAGACGCGGTGTTTCAAACCCACCCCGGCATAACCGGAGCGGTGAATCTGGCTGGGTCGATCCTGCTCAAGCCGGCGCATCTGACGACGATGCAGGACTTTGACGAGACCATCGCGCTGAATCTTCGCACGGCATTCGCGCTCACGAGAGCGGCGGGCAAGCACATGAAGAGCACCGGCGGGAGCGTGGTGCTGATGTCGTCGTGCGCGGCGGGGATCGGACTACCGAATCACGAGGCAATCGCCGCGGCGAAGGCGGGAGTGGAGGGGCTTGTGCGTGCGGCCGCGGCAACGTACGCGGGGGCTGGCATCCGTTTCAATGCGGTTTCACCCGGGCTCGTCGCCACGCCAATGGCCCGGCGGATCACCGAGAACGAGGGTGCCCTGAAGGCATCGGTCGCGATGCACCCAATGGGGCGGATCGGACAACCAGCCGACGTCGCGCGGGTGATTATGCTTCTGCTGAATCCAGACAACGACTGGATCACGGGTCAGGTGTTGGGTGTAGATGGTGGACTATCTCGAGTGAAATCCCGATAGGGTGCGAAGCACTCGCTGAGAGCACACACTGCGCGTTGTGGCGGGCGACGGCGTTCGTCAGATGCACGTCGCTCGGCTCAAGCCCAGTCGCCTCCAGAAGCGTTCGAAGGTTTTGGTTGGTCGGATTATTCCCGGGCAGCCATGAAGGAAACTCGACCGAGCATTTCTCCAAACCAGCAGGATCTTGACCGACGACCAAGAGCCGTGGTTTGCAAGACGAGAGTTGCTCGCCTCGCCATTTGAGGTGTGCGCAAGTAGACGGATGTTCGCAGCCTCTGGGATTGCCCATGCTGGGGCAGCGGGCGCACGATCTGCAAGCCTGAACAAGTTGGTCGTAGGGAGTAGGGGCGGTTTCGATTCTTGATTCAAGCTATCCCCGCCGCGCCGACAGTGATGCCATCCATATCGAGGCAGGCGCAGTTCATCTGGAGGTGAACGCCGGCTCCGCAGAACTGCGGTAGTTCTGGGTGCCGATTGCATAGGCCAGGCGCCATTGCTCGCGGAGCACACGCTGGGCCTCGCGGAAACTGGTGGCTGGGTCGTAGATGTTGGTGGATTCTGAGAGGAGCCCATTGAGCTCGACGACGAGTCCAACAGGGCGTGCGGCGGTACATGTGCTCAATCACGCCCGAGCTGCGGTGGAGCCACCTCTCGTGCACCAACAAGTGGTCCCAGCATTCCGAGTTGGCAATGCAGCGCATCAGTATGAGAAAGGGCCTGGAGGGTCCTGTCTCGAATCCTGATACCATCCTCTAGGAGGTGCAGCATTCCGACATTCACATCCAGTTCGGAGATCGGAGCGAGCGCGGAGGCGGTGTTCGCGTGGCATCGGTCGCCGGGTGCGCTGAAAGCGCTGATTCCGCCGTGGGAGCGGGTGGAGGTTGAGAAGGCGCCCGCATCGCTCGGTGATGGCGAGACGGCGGTGCTGGTCATGCGGATGGGTCCTTTGAAGCTGCGGTGGGTGGCGCGGCATCGCGACTATATCGATCGCGGCCCGGAGGGCGGAGAGTTTACTGATGAGCAGGTGTCGGGGCCGTTTGCCTCGTGGGTGCACCGGCACATCGTTCGGGCGACGGGGCCGGGCAGGTGCGTGCTTGAAGACCGGATTGAGTATGCCCTGCCGCTTGGCTGGGTGGGCGAGCGGGCGGCGGGGTGGCATGTTCGCCGAAAGCTGCGGAAGATGTTTGAGTTTCGCCACCGGGCGACACGCGATGCGGTGCTTGCAGAGTTGGCCGCGGGCGAGAAGCGGGGGGGCTGAACTCACGCGGAGATGCCGCGCTGTCGTCAACCGAGCCGGCGAACAAGAATATCGAACGGCACAAGCATGAGCGCGAGGGCGAGGAGCCAGGGCCAGAGGCGGAGCTGCTCGGTGCTGCGGCGTTCGGTGAGCGCGAGCGTGGCCTCGCCGGTGCGGGAGACCTGTCCGGAGCCGAGGGAGCGGATCTCCTGGAGCGTGGCCTGATCGACGCCGAGCGTGCGGAACTCGGGCGAGAATGAATAGACATAGCCGAAAGGGACCGCCGCGCTTTCGGCGGCTGGGTTCTCGCCGGCGGGGGGGAGTCGCCAGGCGAACTGGTGCGACCGGCCAAACTCGCCCTGCGGGACGGTCGCGGTGTAGAGACCGGGGGAATCGCGGCGGACGGGCACGGAGTATGGCCGCGAGCTTGCATCGAAGGCGGTCAGCTCGAGGGCGCGATCGGTGACGAAGTTGCCGGAGTTGTCGCGGAGATCGGCGGTGAGGTGGACGCCATCGTCGCGGGCTTCGTGGGCGACTTCGACGGAGACGTCTTTCAGGAGATCGCGTCCGGCGACGCTACGGACGAGCTGGGCCCAGAACTTGGCGAAACCTTCCCAGCGGATCCAGTCTTCGGCCCAGCGGGGCTTGGTGTCAGAAGTGAACGCCGCGGCACGGCCGAGGCCGCTGCGCCACTTGGCGAGGATGGGATCGCCGGCATCGGAGATGAGGATGGTCTTGGCGGTGTCGCGCGCGGTGGTGGCGACGTAGCCGCCCAGGGGAGGGAGATCATCGCCGTCGAGTTCGAGCAGTGATTCGTCATCGGCGATCTGGGAAGTGGTGACGAGCCGCTCGATGAGCATGCTGTTGGAGGCGCGGAGGGCTTCGCGCGTGAAGATCTGGGGGATGCTGTAGAAGTCGTTGGTGAAGTAGGCTCTTCCGCCGCCGGCCTGGGCGATCTGCTCGAGGAGCTTGATGTCGGCGCCTTCGCCGATGCCGATCGTCGAGATGGAGATGCCCTCGGAGGCCATGAGCCCGGCCATGTCGGGATAGCCAAAGCCCTGGGTCTGGCCGTCGGAGAGGATGATGACGTGCTTCTTGCGGGCGTTGCTCTCCTGGAGCATCAGCTGGGCTTCTTCCAGGCCCGGGTAGAGGAACGTGCCGCCGCCGGCCTCCAGCGTCGCGATTCCACCGTTGATTGTGGCGCGATCTCCCGCGGCGGTGAGGGGGAGGACCACCTCGGCTTCGCTATCGAATCCGACGATACCGATCTGATCGCGCGGGTTGATGGCCTCGGCGGTAGCGGTGGCGGCACGCTTGGCGAGCTGCATCTTCACGCCGTCCATGCTGCCTGATTTGTCGATAACGAGGGCGATGGCGATTGACGGCCGGTTGAGATCCTTCTGGATGGGCATGAGAACAGGAAGGACTTCCTCGATGGGCGTGTTGAAATAGCCGCCGAGGCCGAAGCTCTGGTCGCCGCCGAGCATGATGAACCCGCCGCCGAAGTCCTGCACATAGGTACGGATCATCTGCATCTGCCGGATGGTCATGCGGTCGGCGGGGACGTTGCTGAGGATGAAGGCGTCGTAACCGAGCAGATCGTCGAGCGAGCGTGGAACGCCGGAGGCGGGACGGGAATCGACCTGCACGCCTTCGAGGCCGAGGGCACTGCTGAGGTAGGACTGCTGGGCTTCATCCGAATCGACGTAGAGCACGCGGAGCTCGCCGGGGACGACCGCGACGGCCTTGACGCGATTGTTCTCGACGCGGGTGTCCTGCTCGGCTCTGACGGCGACATCGATGGTGTGGAAGCCCTTGTCGCGGAAGTAGAGGCCGGGAATCGTGAGCGAGTTCTCGCCGACTTTGAGCTGTCGCGACTCTTCGGCAATGGCAAAGCCGTCGCGGTAGATGATGATCTTGGCGGGGGTAGCGACGGTGCTCGCGATGCGGAGATCGGCGGAGAAGCCCTGATTCACGCGGATGCCGGTGGGCAGGGTGAGCTCCGCCGCGGCGACCTCGGGGGGCATGGGCTTGTCGAGGGCGACGGTGTGGACAGCATACCCGGCGGTTGCCGCCTGCTCGAAGCTGGCCTTCCAGTCGCCTCGGTTGAAGTTGGCGTCGGTGAGAAGGTAGATGGTCTTGGCCTCACCAACCTCGCCGGAGTTGATCGCAAGGCGAATCGCGGAGCGTGCATCGGAAGACTCGCCGACGACCGCGGTGCGGAACTCGGAGATGGCGTCGATGCGTTTGCGGAGCGAGTCTCTTGCGGGGTCGGTTGCGCGATCAGAGGAGAGGCGGGCAAGCTCGGTGTTGAGCGCGGGGAGGGCTGATTCGTGCAGGATCGAGTCGCGATGTTCATCAGTCCATGAGTCCCATGACCTTTGACGATCGATGAGCGTGCGGGGCTGGTCCGCAAAGAGGATGACGCTGGCGTGATGGCCTTTGCCGACGGCCTCGCGGGCGAGGCGATCGATATCGGCCATTGCGCTGTCGAGATTTTCCTTGCTGACGCTGCGGGAGACATCGAGCACGAAGAGCACGTGCTGTGAGCCGGTCTGGCGGACGAAGATGGGGCGAGAGAGCGCGGCGAGGAGGCAGGCGATGACGACCAGCCGCAGGGCGAGGCTGATGGCGCGGCCGGACGGCCCCATCTGCGCGTAGCTCTGGCGCCAGAACCACCACACCCACAGCAGGAGGGGCGGCAGCGCGAGCCAGATCCAGGCGGCCTCCATGCGCATGCGCTACTCCGTCCACCTGAAGTGATAAGTGAGCCACTCGAGCACGACGGCGAGCGAGGCGAACATGGCGAGCATGAGCCAGGGCATGCCCCCCAGGAGCCGACGGGAAAGGCCGAGCTTTGCGGCGTGGTCCTCCGTGGCGTTAACGGGGGCGATGCGCGACTCGGCGGCATCGCCGATGTTCATCGCGGCGAAGGCGGCATCGTCTCCAATCTCGAGCCGTACCGCGCCGGTGTGGTGGGTCTGGGTGAGGGCGAACGAGCCGTTGACAACCGGGACGCTGGATTCCTGCGTGGTTCCGCCGCGGAGGAGCGTGAGCTTGGCTTCGGTCGTGCCGGCGGGGAGGGCGCGGGAGGGACGGATAGTCTCGCCGAGGCGATACGCGGGGCGCAGCCAGGAGGGCGCATCCTCGTGCATGAAGGAGACGGTGTTGCGGAGCAGGAGGGGGAAGGCGTTGCGGAAGGGAAGATCGCTGTCGAGGACATCGAACGTGAGAAGCAGGGTCTGCCGTTCGGGCTGCTCGATGAGCGCGATGAGCGGATCGCCCTCTGCGGAGTGCGCGAGCACGCGGCCGGGCTGACGGAGCGTGATGCGTTTGGCCTTGGCGAGCCGCGAGCCCTGGAGCGAGACGTGCTGCATCAGCGGGTGGGCGCGAGGCGCGAGGTGGATCTGCGGGGAGGCGAGCGCCTCGCCAGCGGGGGAGCCGAGTTCCGCGGGGCAGGCGTTGACGACCATGAAGCGGCCCACGGCGGGCAGGGCGTCTGGAGCCCAGCCGTTGAAGATGACCAGGTCGGGTCGTTTGAGGGAAGAGTCCGGCGCGGCCGCCGCGGCAGAAGCGGCTGGGTATTGCTCGGGCGTGAGCGTGAGGCTCTCTTCGGCCCAGACAAGCGGGTCCATGGAGGCGAGGGCCTGCTCGAAGAAGAAAGCGCTGTCGGTGGGCGTGACGAGCCAGACGACCGCGGGGCGGATTGGCTCGAGAATGGCGAACGCTTCGTTGTCGACGGCGAGAGCATCGGCGCGGTCGAGCGATGCGCGGAGAACGCCGCCGGCGGGGGCGTCGATGACGATGGACTTTTCCCAGGTCCCGCCGGGTTCGGCGGAGACGAGCTCAACAGAGTCGGTTCTTCCGTCGATCTCGAGGGTAACCTGGGTTTCGAGGGGCTCATCGGAGGCGTTCACAACACTGATGAGGGCGTGGTAGTTTCCGTTCTGACGGTGGGCGCGGACGGCGAGCTGACCGATGCCGGCGTTGTCGTGGGTTGTACCGATGGGCCAGTGGATGAGGCGGTCATCGGCGGCGGTGAGGGGTGCAAGTTCGCCCGCCGCGCCGTCGGAGATGATCACGATGCAGGGATCCTGCTTGCCGGCGATGAGCTGGGAGGCGAGCTCGATGGCGTCGTGCAGCTTGGCGGCACCGGAGAAGGGCTCGACGGCGTCGCCTGCGCGGCGGATGGCGGCGGTGTCGAACGTCCAGGGCTGGAGTACCCGGGGCTCGCGGCCGGCCTCAATGAGCATCCACTCGTCGGTGACGGGTCTGTTTCCGCTGATCTCACGGAGGGCCTGCCGCGCCAGGTCAAAGCGTGTGCGGCTCTCGCTGGCTGGTTCGACCGCCTGCATGCTGGCGGAGTTGTCGATGATGACGGCGATGGCGCGTGGCTTGATCCGTCCGAGGGAGAAGATGGGGTTGCCGATGGCCAGGACGAGGCAGATGACGATGATGAGCCAGAGCAGCATCGAGAGCAGCCGCTTGAGGCGATCAAACAGGGAGTGGACGCGAGTCTTGCCGGCGAGCGCGAGCCAGAACTCCAGCACCGGCACGGTGGCGGCTCGACGCTTGATCTTGAGGAGATAGAGCGCCACCACGGCGCCGCCGATGACCAGAAACCAGAGCGCCATCGGCGCCAGCAGCATCATGCCAGCAGCCTCCCGTGCTGCAGCACATGGCGAACAAACTCATCGAACTCGACATCGGTGTCGGTCAGATCGAACCCGATTGAGGAACGCATCGCGTACTTGCGGAGGTCCGTCGTGAACGCCTGGAAGGCGGTCTTGTACCGCTTGAGCATGGAGTCGGTGATGGTGAGATTGGTCTCCTCACCGGTTTCGGCATCGTGGAGGCGCAGCTCGCCGCGGAGCGGGGGATTGCGCTCCCATGGGGACACGACCTGTACAACGTGCACCTGGTGCTTGGCAAAGCGGAGACGATCCAGGCCTGCGCGGGCCTTCTGCAGGCCGTAGAAGTCGGAGATGATGACGACGATGCCCGGTCGGCGGACGCGGGAAACGAACATCTGCGCCGTCTTCTCGAAGCCGGTCTCGGCGCCGATGGTCATGTCCTCCATGAACTTCATCAGCCGCATGACCTGACCCTTGCCGCGCATGCGCTCCAGGCCGGTTCGCAGATCGGTATCAAATGGGAGGATGCTGGCGCTGTCCATGTTGCCAAGGCCGATATATGCGAGCGCGGCGGCGATGCGGCGTGCATGGTCGAACTTGCTGGGGTCGCCGAAGTCCATGGACGCGGAGCGATCCAGCAGGACCCAGAGGTCGAGCTCCTCTTCCTGGCGGAAGAGCTTGATGTACAGCTCGCCCAGCCGGGCGAAGGCCATCCAGTCGACGCTGCGTGGGTCATCGCCGGGGGAGTACTCGCGATAGTCCTTGAACTCGATGCTTGCGCCCTTCTTGATACTCGGCCGCGCGGCGGAACGCCGGCCTCGGACAAGCTGGCGCGCGATCAGGTTCAGGGTCTCGAGCCTTTGGAGGAAGGAGGGATCGAAGAGCGGGCCTTTGGATGCGCGCGGTCGACCGCCGACGGGGCTTTGGCCCATAACCGGAAGATCGGGCTTTGAGGAGACAACGCTCACGCGCCGGGAATCCTTGGGAAGCGGGCGAGGAAGTGGCGAGGGGGACTCAGGCCGCGCGGACCGCGGCGGGCTCCTTCACGGATTCGAGGAGGCTCTTGAGGACGGCATCGCTGGTGATGCCCTCTGCTTCGGCCTCGAAGCTGCGGATGATGCGGTGGCGGAGCGCGGGGGGCGCGACTTCGCGAATGTCCTCGCAGCTGATGGTGTAGCGATCATCGAGAATCGCTCGCACCTTGGCGCAGAGAATGAGGGATTGCACGCCACGGGGGCTGACGCCGAAGCGTACGAAGCGACGGGTCATGTCGGTGGCGTGTTCGCTGTGCGGGTGCGTGCCCAGGGCGATGCGCGCGGCGTAGCGCTGGACAAACTCCGCGGCCATGACCTGTCGCACGGTTGCCTGCATGTCGATGATCTGCTCGCGGTTGAGTACCGGCTTGAGCTGGGCGTGTTCATCGCCGGTGGTGCGGCGGATGATGCCAAGGAGCTCATCTTCCCCCTGTGGACGGACATCGATCTTGTAGATGAACCGGTCGATCTGAGCTTCGGGCAGCGGGTAGGTGCCTTCCATCTCGATGGGGTTCTGCGTGGCGAGCACCCAGAAGGGGTCGGGGAGCTTGTGGGTGGTGCCGCCGACGGTCACGCGGCCTTCCTGCATGGCCTCGAGCACGGCGGACTGGGTCTTGGGGGTTGCGCGGTTGATCTCGTCGGCGAGCACAAGGTTCGAGAAGATCGGTCCCGGCTGGAAGCGGAAGGAGCGGCCGCCCTTGTCATCGGTGTGGATGATGTTGGTGCCGGTGATGTCCGCGGGCATCAGGTCGGGCGTGAACTGGATGCGCTGGAAGTCCATCTGCGTGGCTTCGCCGATCGTCCGGACGAGCAAGGTTTTGCCCAGGCCCGGCACGCCTTCGAGCAGGACGTTGCCGCCGGCCATCATGGCGGTAAGGACCTGATTGATGACCTCGCGATAGCCGACAATCCGCTTGCCGATCTCCTCGCCCAGAAGCCCGTAGTTGCGTCGGAAGAGTTCGACGCGTTCTTTGCTCAACTCGCGATGCATGAAGTGGTCCTGTGGCCGGAGCGGTCCGGCGCTCGTTGTGGACAGTGGGAAGGGCTGACGATTGGTGTGGGCGAGATCAGGGAGCGGGATCGCGGGCCGCGGGGTCGGCCGGGTGATCGGTGGCGGCGGGCTCCTTGGGGCGGATCGACTTGAAGTACTTGCGGAGATACTCGCGCTGGGAGACGGGCACAGAGTCAAGATCGAGATCGGCCTCGGCGAGCTGGACGAACTCGGCGAACAGCTCTTCGTAGCGCTTGGTGCTGCGGGCTCGTTCATCCGGGGAGACGACCTGGAACGACGTGCTGTCTCCCTGTGTCTCCATGGTGTCGGTCATCTCGCCGACTCGCTTCTCATCGTTCTTGCTGAGGTCTCCGCCATCCCACTTGGCCATGGAGCCCCAGCCGGCCTTGAGGCCGCCGCGGCCGGCCCGGTTGCCGGGCTTGTCACCGGGTTTGTCGCAGAAGCCATTGCCGTCCTCGCACTCGGAGCAGCCCTCGCCGCAGCCTTCGCACTTCTTCTGGTTCATGCGGCGCTTGAGGTCATCGAGCATGCTCTTGCGGCGGGACATGTTGTCGGAACGCTGGTACTTGCCGGCGTTGTTCTTCATCTGGTCCGCCATACGTTTGAGCGCCTCGGCGAGTTCCTTCTTGTTCATGCGGGAGGCCGCGTTTGAGGCGCCCTGGCATTCCTGCTCGAGTTCCTGATCGGCTTCGAGCTCCTTGGCGAGCTGCTCGAGGTCCTGCGCCATGGCCTCGAACTCTTCGGCATCGAGGGCGAGTTCGGAATCGTTGAGCTTGCTGGCGAGGGAGCGGAGCTCCTCGGAAGCATTCTGGTATTCACCCTGCTGCATCTTCGCGGCAAACTGTTTGAGCGCGGCACTCTTGGACATCGCCTTCGCGGCCTTTTTCAGCGAGAGCTCCCTTGGGCTGATCTCGCGGCGATCGCGCTCCACTCGTTCGCTGAGCTTGGCGATCTCTTTGAGTGCATCACGCTTGTCCGGATTCTCCTTGAGCAGCTCGGCCAGGCGCTCGAGTTCTTTCTGCAGTTCTTCCTCTTCGGGAGTCAGAGGCTTTGGGAGCTGCGCGAGCTCCTTGTCGAACTCTTCGGCGATCTGCTGCCACTGCTCAGGGCTGATCTCGGGAACCTGGGCCGCGGCGGCCTGGAGCTTGGGCTGGGGCAGGAGCAGGAGCATGGCTGCCAGGAGCGCGACCGGGGCCACCAGCCAGCGCGCCGAGCGGGGAATGCGGAGGGGCAGCGCGGCCGCGGCGGGTGTGTGGCGGACGTGGAGCAGCGCATCCTCGACGATCAGGCTTGCGCGATCCTTGTGGTGATCATTCATCAGCTGGAGCGCGCTGGCAAAGCGATCCTTACCCTGGCCTGCGGCGTCGAGCGCGCGGGCCAGCGCGAGGTCGTTGATCGGCATGAGGGCCCCGGCGATTGCGCCGGCAAGGGTGAGCGCGGCGGCGGTGAGGGCCGCGGCAAGAAGCAACTGCGGAACATCCGCCGGGCCTACGAGCCACATCATCAGCACAGCGAGGCAACCTGCTGCGCCGCCGATCAGCAGGCCGTGCACTCCCCAGCGGAGCGTGTTGAGCGTTCGCTGCCTGCGGCGCAGGCCGGCGAGGAGATGGGCGACGGTCGCGGCGGATTCGGTCCCAATCATTTGATCAACTCCTGGGTCTTGGCCGCCAGAGCGTGGGTGGGGTACATGTAGATGGCCTGACGGGCAAGGCTCTGGCCGAACTGCTTCTCGCCTGCGCCGTTGGCCGCCATGGCCGCATAGAAGATCGTCGGTGCGCTGTACGTCCCCATGGAAACACCGGCTCCGTCGTTCCGCTGCGACACCCGCCATGCGTCGAGCGCTTCGCGATGCCGATCCAGCTTGTATAGCCAGTGTACCGCAAGGCTCCCGGTAGGGTCGCAGGCGGGATCGAGCTTCTGGGCGGCGGTGAGGGAGGCAAAGGCCTTGGCAAAGTCCGCCCCATAAGCATCGGAGGCATACAGACGAGCAAGCTGGAGCAGGGGGGCGGCATCGGTGGGCCGGTCCTTGGCATCGGCGCTGATCATAGCTTCGAGTGCGGCGGCTGTTTGGGCTGATTCTGCGGACATTCCGGCAAGGTGCTGCTCGCGCAGCTTTGCCTGGAGGAGGGGCGTGTGGTCGCGTGGGTCGGCCTGCTCGGCGATCTCAAGATCGAGCAGACGGGCAGCGTGGGCGTGCAGGCCGTGTCGCTGATAGGCAGAGCGGATCGCGTCGATGGTGACATCCTCCGGGCGAACCTTGGGGTCGTACCGCACGCCCACCGACGAGGCGACTGCGGCGATGGAACCGAAGTTCCCGCCGGGGGAGAATGAAGCCTGGGAGTTGCTGTATCGGCGATTGAAGGATGCGTACATCGCCTGTTGCATGGCGAAAGAATCCATGCCGTAGCTGAAGGAGTCGAATGAACCCATCGGTAAGGAGCCGGCTGTCACGCCCGGACGGCCACGGTGGCGGTTGGGCGTCTCGGTGACGCTTGCCGCGAGCAGACGCGACTCGATTGCATCGGCTTGGGCGTCGCGACCGGCAGAGCGGAGCGCCATGAGCCGGGCGATGTCGATGTCGTTGCTCATGTTTGACCCGACACGCTGGGCCGCGGCGAAGATGCGCTCGAGTCGCGGGAAGTCCTTCTGCTTGTAGCATGCCCAGACGTAAAGATTGAGCTGCGGGCAGGAGGTGATGCGCTCGGGTTCGTACGCGCTCTCGACGAGATCGATCACCTTCTGTGCGTTTTTCTTTGCCTCGTAGTAGGGCAGCAGTTGCTGGAAGGTGCGTGTTGTTCCCCAGCCGGGGCCGACCTGCTTCTCAGCGGCGAGGAGTCGTCGTTCGACTGTGGGTTCCAGGAGCGCGAGTTCCCACAGTTGTTCGGCCTCGCCCTGAATCAGCGAGCGGTGATCAGGGGACGTGTAGGCATCGGTGAGCGTCGCCATCAGCGCGAAGCGGATGCGATTGGATTCCTGAGATGCGCTGCTGTAGCCGTAGTACCAGCGCCACGGATCGCGCGTGGAACTTCCCAAGTCCGGCGTATCGGACGCGGCGAGCGAGGCAAAGATCGCATCGGCGCGGCGGAGCCGCCAACGGGAGGCATCGCTGTCGTTCCCTGCGGCCGCCGCGGAAGCACCGGCGATTTCCCACTCCGACCTTCCGAAGCGTGTGTTGGCGCGTGCATACTCCGCCGCGAGCACATCGGCTCTGCCGGCCGACCAGAGGGACTCGCGAACGGCGGCTTGCCAGTCGCTTGAAGGGAACTGGGAGGGCCTGCGGTAGGAAGAGGACCTTCCTGCGGATGATCGCATCTGCGAGAAGTACGCACCGTACTGCTGCTGGCCGTAGGGATCGCCGCCTTGATTGTCGGAGATCATGCGGGCCTGCTGTCGCAGGGCCTGCCCCAGTTCCTCTGCCTTGCCGGCCCGGGCGAGCAGGGCCGTGTGCAACTGCAGGTGCGCGGCGTGAAGGGGCTCATACATCATGGTCGCGGGGGTGTCGCCGCGCTGCGAGAATGCGTCCGAGAGCTGGATGCTCTGCGACCCACTCATCGCGACCTGATTCATTCCCCAGCGGCTTGCCTGGGCGATTGCACGCTTGGCGACGCGCTGGAGCGGGGGCTGGTCAGCCGTGTACCAGAGGGCGAACCGGCGCGGCGCGAGCCACTCCAAGAGCGCCGCGTTGGCATCGGTTGCGACGGCGTTGTTTCCCGACAGTTCCGCGGCGAGTACGAGCCCGCGAAGCGCCTCGACCGAGGGGCTCGCCTGCTTGGAGAGCTGGGTGAACGCGGCGAGGCCCTCGCGCGGGCCACGGGTGATCAGCGTGAGCAGCGCGGCATCGGCCGGCCGCGCGGCTGAAGGAGAGATCGGAGCGTTGCCCGATCCGGCAAGAGCGCAGAGCGAGCGATACCAAACGCTCGCGACATTCAGGGTTTCGGGAGACTTCCAGAACTCATCGGCGGCGAGAGCGAACGCCTTGTCACGCTCGCCGGTGATGACGTACAGGCGCTGCAGAAGGCTTTTTCGGCTTGAGTCGAGATCGTTTGCGGCAAGGCGCTCTTCGAGCGTGGAGATGATCGGGCTCAGACGGTCCATGCACAGGAGCAGCGATGTTGCCTGGTGAGCGACGGGCTCATCGGTGGTGACATCCGGCGAGAGCAGAGGGGTGAGCAGCGCGACGGAGCCGTCGAGGTCTTCCATGGCGAAGCGGACGAATGCCTCGTGGAGCGTCCATCGCTCTGGCGTTTCGGGAGAATCCTTGCGAATCTCGGCGAGCGATTTGAGGGCATCTTCCCACTGCTGCAGCTGGCAGGCGGCGTGGAAGTCTTCCAGCTTCATCGGCAGGTCGTTGGGGCGGGCGGCCTTCCACCCGGCCAGGGACTCGCGGAGATCGGCCCAGCGGCCGCCGCGTTTTTGCATGCTGATGACGAGCTGCGCGAGGCGCGGATCTTCTGGGTTCTGGGCGGATTCCTGTGAGAGGCTGGAGAGGGTGGCCTCGAACTGACCGTGACGCAGGAGCAGTTCGTAGAGCGCGCTGCCTACGGCCTCGCCCATGCCGCTGTCGACCGACTCGTTCGTCCGGCCGTAGTTGTACATCCCGCCGTAGCGGTTGTCGCGCTCGCCGGTTGAATCCCACCGATAGGCCCGGATCAGGAGCTCGATAGCATCGGAAACTTTTCCTGAATCCGCGAGCATGCCCGCGTACTGGGGGACCATCCGCGCGCCGCCGCCGTACACATTGCCCCCGGACATGAGCGCGAGGCGCATGAGCTCGAGCGCGCGGTCCTTGGCATCCTGATCCCACATCAGCGAGGCCAACTGCGGGAGGCGCGACTCCACGCCGTCGCCGCCGCCGGAGATGAGGTACGAGCGTTCGGCCTTGGCCGAATCGCCGAGCTTGATGTAGATGCTCGGGAGCAGGTCGGCGCCTTGCGACGAGTCCGAGTATCCGTATGACGATTGGTAGTAGCCGCCGTAGCCGGCGGTGGGGGGTGGAGGCTGCATGCCGGCACCCGGCGCTGATTGGCGTGTTCCCGCGGCGGCCTCCTTGAACTGCTTGCCCGCGAGGACGAGCTTCAGCCGGTCGCGATGCTGCGCGATGGTCGTGAGCTTGGAACGCTTCAGGTAGCTCAGCGCGCTCGCGGTCGATTGCCAGTCGCACTTGCGTTGCTGAACCGACGCCCAGAGTGTCCACGCGACAGGATCGTGCGTGCCTGCCTCGATCAACGGGGCCAGAGCGGCCTCGAGTCCGGGCCAATCGCCGGTGAGCGCGGTGAGCATCACGCGATAGTCGCCTGCGCGGTCCTGCGCCTCGGGGCTTGCGAGCAGGGTTGCGATCGCGGGCTCGGCGGAAAGGGCCGCGGCCCACTCGTTGAGCTTCTCAGGGTCGTTCTCGAATGAGTCATCCCCGTAGCTGTACTGGCGAGGTGTATTGGCGGAGCCAGCGGTCTGGATGAACACCTCGTGCATGTGTGGCAGCATTTCGACAAAGTCGCCTCGCTGGTACATCTGTTCGGCCAGGGACATGCGCACCGAGGAGTTGTCGGGATCGAGCTCGACGGCCCGCGCAAACGCCTTCTCCGCATCTTCGTAGGCGTGCTGCTGCAGGTACAGTTGCCCGAGCCTGACGTAGGTTTCCGAGCGCTGGGCATTGGATCGTTCGGTCCACGCCTGCCTCGCGCCCTCGAAGTCTCCCTTCTCCCATAGAAGGCGACCGAGCTCTTCTCTGGCGAAAGATGATGGATCCTGCCTGCCGCGATAGCTGCTGTAGGGGTCGTCGCTTTCCTGACCGACATTCTTCTCGGCAAGCTCGATCGATTTACGCTGAAGCTCGATGAGTTCATCGAGCGAAGCAGAGCTTCGGACCCACTGCAGGCGCAGTGTGAGCACTTGCTGGGCCAGCGCCGGCTGCTTCTGGGCATCATCGAGGACCGCCATGGCGTCGTCCGGGCGTCCCGCCTGGCGATAGGAGTTGGCGAGTGCTTCGTGGCTCTCCCAATCGAGCGGATTCTTGGCGATCTTCTCGCGCAGGAACGCCGCGAATCGGTCGGTCATACCGCAGAGTTGTGCGATGCTCGCCAGGCTCTGGACGGGGGAGGCCTGGTAGCCGGAGTATGGGTTGTCGGCGCCGCCATCGTGCTTGGCGGCCTCGGCGATGGCATCAAACGCGGCTTCCGCCTTGCCTTCGAGCGCGGCGATTCCCGCGCGGAGTTGCAGGAGCGTCGGCGGCTTGACCTGGGCTGCCGCAAGGGCCTCCTCGACCAGCGTGCTGGCCTCGGCCATTCTTCCGCGCACGATGCAGATCGTCGCGTACGCGAGCTTGGTTTCGTCGAACTTCGGGTCGACAATCTGCTTGTAGGTCTCCATCGCTTTGTCTTTGTCGCCCATCTCCCAATAGACATCACCGAGCTTGCAGAGCATGAATGTTCGGGGAGACTGGAGCGCGGCTTGGCCTGCGTACTGCGCGGGCACGCCGGGCGCAAGCTTGAACCGCTGTTGCTGAGCGATGAACTTCTCGGCCATCGCGATGGCGGTGGCAAAGTCCTTTCGCCGGAGCACACGGTCGATCTGCTGGGCGACCAGGGCCTGGTCGCTCGCTCCGGTCTCGATCATCTTCTCGAGCATCGCCTCGGATTTATCCGGCCGGCCGAGTGACTTGCTCAGCCCCATCGCGAGCTTGGTGAGCTGCGGATCTGCCGGCGCAGCGACGAGCTTCTCATCCAGCAGCCGGGTCACCTCGGTGGCGAGCGCGGGGTAGAGCACAAAGACGTGCTCGATCCGCTGGAACGGATTCCCCACCTGGTCGTGCATTCCATAGACGCCGCCGTACTGGATCTGCTGCTTGGCCTGCTCGGCAACGGCATCGAGGATCTTGGTTGCTGCGCCAGGAATGTTTCCGGCGATGACCATCGCCTGAGCGATGCTGAAGTCGGACTGGTCGCCTCCGTAGTACTGCCGGCGGGTGCTGGCCTTGGTCTTCTCGAGGCATTCGATCGCCTCTTCGTGGCGGCCGAAGTACTGGAGGAGTGTGCCGATGCGGGAATAGGAGCGCGGATCGCGCGGGTCGCCGAGTTCCTTGACCGTTGCGAGGGCTTCATCGTTCCGGCCGGCGGTGAGCAGCTCATCCACCAGTCGCCATCGCACCTGGCGGCGCTGCCGCTCCTCGGTGGTGCGCTCGATCTGAGCTTTGAGCGCCTCGACCAGACGCTCGCTGTCATCACGAAGGGTGTAGACCTCGACGAGCATCTCGTGGATGCCCTCCAGGTGCGGGGCTTCCTGCGCGAGCGCCGCGAGCATTGTCGTCGCTTCATCAACACGCAGTGCGTAGTAGTACGCCTTGGCCAGGCGCAGCCGGGCCTTGAGATTGTCGGGGCTGGCCGCGACATCGGCCTCGAGCGTGGCAATGGTGGTGTCGTCGGCGGCCTGCTCCGGGTTGAGCGCGACGAGGCGGCGGCGGATCTCGGTGAGCATTCCCAAGTCTGTCACGCCGCGACGGAGAAGGCGATTGCAGACTTCGGCGGCCAGTTCCTTGCGTCCGGAAGCTTCGAGCGCATCGGCGAAGGCCAACTGAACGCGTTCGTCGGCTGGTGCGTAGACCGCGAGGGTTCGAAGGACAGGGAGCATCTTGGCGGTCAACTGTCGCTGCTGAATGAGCGCACTGGCCTGCTGAATCACGGCCTGCCGCTGGGTCGTGGCCTCGCCGACGCCGCGCTGCATCGCATCGCCCGCGGCAAGGTGATTGCCCTCGGCGAGGTAGAGCTGAGCAAGACGCATCCAGGAGGGCCATCGCTCAAGCTGATTCTGACTGCCGCCGCCGTAGTAGTTGGCATAGCGGCCACCACCCCATCGCTGCGCCCATGTCCATTGGTTGGCGCGGCCGGCAACCAGCGGCTGCGGCCGCGAGGGCGTGACAGCCAGTTCGCGCTGCGACCACTCGCGGGACTTTGTCGCCAGACGCGACTTGCACTCGAGGACCTGCTTCTCCCAGCGGATCGCCTCATCGGTCTTCTGCCTGGCCTGGGCGACTTCGCCAAGGGTCTGCAGCAGGCCGAGTTCGTTGGGGAAGTCCGCGCAGTAGCGCTCGTACACCTTCTGGGCTTCGTCCCAGTTTCCTTCGCGGTCATAGAGCTCCGCCAGCTTGCAGACCTGCGCGAAGTAGGGAACGCTTGACTTGAGGGGGCTGTCGCTGGATGCCTTGAACGCCTTGGCGGCAACCTCCACCTGCTGGGCGTAGAGCGTCTTGAGCTGGTCCCCGAGCTTGTACTGCTCGGCGAGGCGCTTTGCTCGGCCTTCCTGGTTGGTGTTGCGGAGGAAGTCGTAGAGCTCAACCAGCTTGCCGCGCTTCTCGAACGACCCGACGATGCTGGAGAAGGCCTTGTCGACGGAGTTGTCTTCGCCGTACCAGGACCGCTGCGAAGTTGTTGAGGTGTAGACCTGCTGCAAGAGGGTATCGCCGGTAACCTGCGCCGCGGCTTCAAGACCCTTGGAATAGAACTCGAAGGCGAGGTCTTCCTGATCGTGAAGCTGCACGGTGTCGCCGAGCATTGTCCAGCGATCGACATCGGGGCCGCGTTTCGGAGCAAGCTCCTGCCAGATCTGCCGCGCTTCGGGCATGCGGTCGGTTTCGGCGCAGATGGTGGCGAGCGTGAGCTTGATGGCCAGATAGCCCGGGGTGTCGGTGCCGGTGCCGTACCACGACCAGCCAGCGCCCATGGTCCACTTGTCGGCGATGTCCGCCAGCAGGTCCTCGGTGACGCGGAGCTGCAGCTCGAGCGGCAGAGTGCGGACAAACTCGCGCCGGACGCGCTCGATGATTCCCGGCTGCATCTGGGCGCGCTGGTCCCCGAGCAGTTCGATGAGTTTGCGGGCGTGGGGCTCGGCTTCTTGATACTTCTCTGCGCCCACGAGAAGCTCGGTCAGCACTCCGAGCGCGAGCGTGTCGCTGGAATCGATCTCGATCGCGCGTGTCAGAAGCTCGGAGGCGCTGTCGTTGTTTCCAAGGGCCTTGCGGACGATCGCAAACTCCAGCAGGTCATCGCGGGAGAGCTGCTGCGTGCCCTTGGCTTCCAGCCGCGCAAGCTCCTGGTCCCGCAGCGCGGGCTTGGAGGCGATCAGGTTGTACTGCTGCACGCGGAAGTGGTCGCGCTGCGAGGATTTGCCGAGCCAGGACTGATGCTCGACTGGGAAGTCTCCGGTTTCAAGCTCACGCATCAGCGAGAGGGCCAGTTCGGGCTTGTTGAGTTGGCCGCTCAGCACATCGGCGGCAGTCTTTTTGAGAACGGCGTTATCAGGCTGCGCGGCGATCTGCGCGGTGAGGGCCGCCTCAAGCTCGGCCATGAGACCGTTCTGCGTGAAGAAGTTGATGCCGCGTTCGAGGTTCGTCCTGCCGCCGGGTGAGCCATAGCCATAGGCGCTGGAGTACGAGGCATACGCGGCGAGCTGCATAGCGCTGGCGTAGGAGCCGTACTGCCCGGCGGCCTGCTGCGTGCGATCTTCGCCGACGCCTGCGCTGAACAGCCGCGAGGCAACCTGTGATGCGCCGGCGCGGTCGCCGGCGCGTAGGTGCGCGGCGGCAAGCCGCTCGATGTTCCAGACGTTTCCGGGCTCGAGGTCGAGCAGTCGCCGTGCCGCGGCGAGCGCATCGGCGGTGCGGCCCGCGCTCTCCAGCGTGGCGACGAGGTTTCGATGCAGGGCGTAGTCATCGGGCTTGAGACGGATTCCCTCTTCGAGCACGGTGATGGCGTCTTCGAGCAGGCCGTTGTTTTTCAGCAGCGAGCCTGCGTACATCTTGTTCTGGACCTGCCGCCAGAGCCGCCGGGCCTGATCCACCTGTCCGGATTCGAAGTTGGTCTTGCCGAGTTCGCCCAGGACATAGTCGCGGTCGATCTGCGGGAGCCGCAGCACACGCTGGTAACTATCGACCGCTTCATCGAAGCGGGCCAGTCGCCGGAGCAGTTCCGCCCGGCCCATCGCGACATCGACATCGCGCGGGTTATGCCGAAGGACGGTGTCGAGGACTTCCATCGCGCGCTCGTACTCGAACTCCTGCACCAGCAGCTGCGCCAGCACCCGCGCGACCAGCGTGTTGTGCGGGTCGACCTCGACTTGCTTGTGCAGCTCATCCATGAGCTCTTCGAGCGAACCGAGCTGCGTGGCAACGTCGTGCAGTTTGGCAAGGGCTTCGGCTGCTCGATCGGTATCGGTCCGCTGCTGGGCAACGAGCTTGAAGGCTTCCATGGCGTCTTCGAGCCGGCCGACCTGCAGCAGGGCTTTGCCGAACTCCAGGCGAGATTCGTGCCGATCGGGCTGGGCGCGAAGTGCACGCTCGAAGTACGGCAGCGCGCGGTCGGCTTCATCCATGCGGACAAGCTGCTCGGCGACGGCGCTCATCGTGGCGACGTTGGTCGGATCGGCCTGTGCCATGCTCTCAAGCGTGCTGACCGCGCCGGCCTTGTCGCTGTATCGCAGCTTCACATCCACCATTGCCTCGTAGAACTGCCGCGCCCGTGCCGGGTGGAGCTGGATGAGCGTGGCGTAGGTGGTTGTCGCGGCGTCGATATCGCCGGTGGCATCCTGCAGCTTGGCGAGCAGGGTCAGCGCGGTCGCGTTCCCCGGCTGGACTTCCAGGAGCTGGTCAATCGCCTTTCTCGCTTCTACAAAGTCGCGCTGGGCGTCCGCCGTTCGCGCGAGGATCAACAGGGCGTTGACATCGCCCGGCTTCTGAGCAAGGCGCTGCTTTTCCTGATCGGCAAGAGCCGCGAGCTTGTTCGCCGCGGCGTACATGCTGACGAGCGTGGCGATCGCCTCCGACTGCTGAACGGCGTTGGTGACCCTGTCGATGATGCTTCGGCGCACCGCGAGGGCCTGCTCAAGCTGCCCGTTCTGAACGAGCAACTCCGCGCGAGCCTGGTGATACTTCACCTGGTCGGGCGCGATCTCGCATGCCCGGCCGATCGCCTCGAGCGCGGCCTCCAGCTTGCCAAGGTTTCGCAGTGCTTGCGCGAGTGCCGCCTGCACGCTGCCGTCGTTGGGGTTGGCAGCGCCAAGCCGAGCCAGCGCGGCCGCGGCCTTGTCAGCATCGGCGCGGAGCAGCCACATCCGGCTCAAGGCGATATAGGGATCGGGCTGCTTGGGGTTGACGGTGATCGCCCGCTCGTACGCCTCGCCGGCGTCGTCATACAACTCGTACGCCTCGAAGAGTGCGCCGAGCCGGATCGCAAGGGTGGTATCATCGACCTTTGTGCTCAGCACATGCCGCCACTGGTTCCGGGCGCCATCCACCTGATGGTTGGCCGCGAGGAACTGGCCGTAGGAGATGTAGAGTTCGGTATCGGCGGGATGCTGACCGATGATGCGCTGGAACTCAGAGGCGATGCCTGCCGCATCGCCGGCGCGCTCGAGGTACTCGACCCGCTTCTGGCTCAGCGCCAGGTCCTTGGGAAACAGTTCGACGGCATCAGCGAGTGTCTGTTTGCCCAGGTCGGGCTGGGCCATCGCGCTTTGCACATCCGCCAGCAGGACCCGCATCGCGGTCTGCTCGGGGGCGCGGCGGATCTGCGCAGCGCAGTAGTCAGCCAGATCCTGGAGTCGGTTGGCCGAGCGATAGAGCGTGACCACGCGTTCGTGCAGTTCCTTCTGGAGCCAGTGATCGCTGGAGAGCAGGCCGATCGCTTCGATATACGATGCGATCGCTTCGTCTCGTTTGCCGAGCTTCTCCTGGGCCATGCCCAGTTCTCGCAACACCTCGCACTTTCGGTCGACCTCGTTTGCGACGAGCTTGAGCATGTCGCCATAGCGGGCGAGCGCCGCATCGTGCAGGTCCCGCTGCGAGAGCGCTTGTGCGATGTGCTTCTGGTGCAGATAGTTGTCGGGGTACTTGGCCGCCAGCTCCTCGAGGGCGGCGATTGCCTGATCCTTCTTGCCGTCACGCAGGTAGAGGTCGGCGAGTGCCTCGCCCAGATGAAGCGTTTCGGAGACGCTTGCGGCGAGGCCCTGCGCCTCGCGGAGCATTCTTTCGGCACCGGCGTTGTCGCCCGTCCGCTGGAAGACTTCCGACTTCAGCACCAGCAGTTCGGTGTTCTGCCGGGACATCGCCATGGGGAGTCGCTCGAACTGCCCGAGAAGTGCGCCGGCCGCGGCGGCGTCGCCCGCGCGGAGGTGAAGCCTTGCCAAGACCACCTTGAGCGCGACATCGTCCGGCAGGGCTGCGACTTTGCTGGTGTATTCGGTGATGAGGTCGGCCAGCTTGCCGCGTTTGGCGTAGTCCTCGACCAGCCCATTGAACGCGGGCCCGTGGAAAGGCCGCCGCTGAAGCAACTGCTGAAACCTTGCGATCGACTCCTCGCTTGAGAGGTCCTTGGACTTCTCGCCGGCTGGCGGCGGGGTGGGCTTGGCATCCGGATCGGGCTGATCGGTCTCAGCGGCCTCGGGGTCATCGGACGCCGCGGCGGCCTTCATGGCCTCAATCTGCGCCCGCAGTTCGGAGGCGTCGGGCGGTTCGGCTTGGGCAATGGCGAGGCCAGCGGTTCCCATGACACCGACCGTCCCGACAATGGCGGCGAGGATCACGGCCCGGGCAGTCGGCGACGATGGCAGAGCCGAGGCAAGGCGAGTGGGCGTCGAGGACATGTCAGCTCCCTGGTTTTCGGCGATCGGCTTCCAAGCATCGGCAGAGACTGCGGTCCACGCGTACTCGAAGCGCCCGCCACCCCGAATGGGTTCAATGAGGCCTCAAACCTACGACAGTGAACCGCATGCTTGTTCTTGTGGTTTCGATCTTTGCAGTTTAATGCGAGAGCTTCGCTCTTGCGAGAGGGCCGGCGGGCGGGACGGGGATGCACTGGTCGCGCCGGCAGCAGAAACGTCGAGGCAGTGCGCGTGCTCTCACGCCGCCGGTGCCATGACGGCCTGCCGCGGCCGGGTGCCGGGCGTTGCATGCAAGTCGGTGGGCGGCCTTGCCTGCGGCGGAACGCACCCATCACGCTGGCAGTTTGCCCGAAAGGGGAGCGGACTGTCAAACTTCTGTCTCTTATACACATCTGACGCTGCCGACGAATAGAGAGGTGTAGATCTCGGTGGT